>OLHD01000028.1_pt1 | contig 48037 bp, 57 predicted proteins | sample 1609541 | NCBI WGS metagenome assembly OLHD01 (sample SAMN05416870, study PRJEB24817) | seawater metagenome | isolation source: Sea water | place: Canada:Atlantic | collected 2013-11
TTGGGATCCTAAAATGAATTAATTATTAAGGTTTGACACCATAGTCACTTGTTATGTAACGTTTAAACCTTTTCTTTTTTATCGTAGCTCTTTTTAAATACGAAAACTAAAGCCAAGATACCAACGCACGCATAAACAGTAACAAGAAAGTAAAACATATATGGCTCAGATGCTTCGGAGTAATAAGCACCATTTTTACTTCTTACTATGTCAGTTGATAAAGCTTCATAGACCTTAATTAGAAAAAATCCACTTGCCAAAATTAACATAATGCGAATTACAAAATCAGAGATTTTAAAGCTAGATTTAGACTTCAACGGTCAAACTTTCCTTAGTTACATAACGCCCTAATAATGGGCAAATTATAGTTGGTTAAAATAGCGACGCAGGAGCAAAAACCAACTGTAATTTGTCCTGTTAATTAGCTTGTTATATTTCACTTTGCACAAAACTCAATTTCTCGGTCTTGTTCTATTGCTGCTTCAGTGAAAATATTTAACACCTTAATTTGAAACGGTTTAAGTTCGCCCAAGTTAACACTGGAATTAACAGACATCAATTTGTATGGAGGCTCAATAGAGTTAATAGAACCTGTAATTAACGAATCAGCTAAAGCATCTAAATTATGTCCATGCCATTCTGGAGCACCAACTTGTGGTAACAGTACATCATAAAATTGATCTTCGGATTTGATTAGACTCCAATCAATGAGTATTTCCATGAACCTTCCGTGAAATATAACGCCTCATTAAGAGGCAAAAAATTGTTGGCTAAAATAAGCGACGAAGGAGCAAAAGCCAACTGTTTTTTGTCCTTTTGAATGACTTGTTATACGTAATTAGCTGCCAAGCATTTTTCCCTTGGTTTCAATAATTATCTGTGCAATTTTTAAATCATGATTGGGATTGGTACTCATTCCCATATTTTGAATAACTGATGATGATAAATGTTTCGCTATTTTCGATGCATCAGCATTATTGAGAGCTAGCTTAAAAGTATGTGGAACATAACTATCATACTCATCACTCCATTCATTATTCTCATCATATACACCAATAGGATCCCATTTTTCCCAAAGGATTCTGGCAACTTCTTTATAGAAACACTTCTGTTTGGTACTTAACTGGTTCATAGATTACGTATAACGCCACGTTAAGCGGCAAAAAATTGTTGGCTAAAATGTTGAACGAAGTGAAAACAGCCAACTGTTTTTTGTCCGTTTGAACGCCTTGTTATAGGGATGTTACTGCAAATAGAATAAAAAGCATAAAAAACATAGCTTGAAGTAGCAACCATCCATTTTGTCGGTAATATGATCTAAGGGTTTTTTTGGAGTTATACTCAGGATCAGATAATACCTTCTGTGTTTCTTTTTGTGCGTACCATTTTATATAAAACGGTGATAAATTAACAAACCTCTCGATTACTTGGTAAATATCAAATTCGATATTAATATCTAATTGATGGTCATCTATCATCTTTTCTATTGACGCTTCGCTTGATTCGAATGTATCTATTATTTCTTTTAGTTTGTTCGCTGTGGCTTCAGTTACTTTGAGGTGAACTGAACAAGTTAATGCAAGTGATTTTTGAGCTAACCCACATAATATTGATGACACCAAAATTATTAATAGTATTTTTATCTCGCTTATTTCGAAAAATTTTGGAGTTAATTTGTCAAGATTAGCAATTAATAAACCTGAAATAGCTCCTGCCACACCAAGTGCCCAGTTTGAGGTTTTATCGATATCAGAGCTAGAAGATACAACAGAATCCACAAAGGCTCGCAGTGAATCATTTTTGGCATTAAAGACGACAATGTCTCGCCAATTCTCAACGGATTTTATTAAGTTTTCTTGAGTGCCCAAACTTGATATCCCTATAACGCCTCAATAAGAGGAAATTTATAGCTGGCTAAAATGTTGAACGCAGTGAAAACAGCCAGCTGTAAATTTTCCTGCTTGATTGACTTGTTAGGTGATTTTTACACCAATTTAGTTCTTTATTAGTTATCGCCACGGCCTTCTTTTCTTCTTTTTATTTTTTCGTGAGTGATGGTTAATATTAGTTTTATTTCTCTTTTTAAATATAGGATTTACAAAGATATAATAAAGCATACATAAACCTAAGAGCCTATATGTTATTTCAACCCAAAAACTGAAAGGTTCTTCTGACAAAAAAACATCTGAACTCCTTCTCCATAGAGGGATGCTCCCTTCAGTGAAAACCTGATAAAAATCTAGTACTGAAAAAGCAATGAAGCTTATACATACAATTGAATACCATACATTCTTCATTATCAATAATCTTATAGATGAGATCTATTTCTGCTCAATTCAATGTCACATTTAATTTATTACATAGCTCAAATTGTAACTCTAGCTATGATAAGCACCTAACGCCTCATTAAGAGGCAATAAAATAGTTGGGTAAAATAAGCGACGAAGGAGCAAAAACCAACTGTTTTTTGTCCTGCTTTAATGACTTGTTATATTTTTTATACCATAATGTATTATATATGGGTATTGACAGGGTTTTATATTATGGCTAAAAACACAAGCGTAACATTAGGCGATCATTTTGATCAGTTTATAAACCAGCAACTTAACACTGGTCGTTATGGCTCAGCAAGTGAAATTGTTAGGGCTGGATTAAGAGCGTTAGAAGATCAAGAAGCTAAACTTTTAAATTTACGCAATATGCTAACCCAAGGCGAACAAAGCGATGTTGCAGAATACAGCTATGAAAGTTTATTGACTGAATTAGATAAAGATAACCATTAATGAATAAGTTTGTATTATCTTCGAAAGCCAAAGCAGACTTAATTAAAATAGCTAAATATACTCAAATAACTTGGGGAGTTCCTCAACGGAATGATTACTTAAAAGTATTAGATAATACGTTTCATTTATTAGCCGATGATCCCGAGCTTGGCATTAACTGTGATTACATTAGAGAAGGTTACAGTAAATATCCGCAAGCCAGTCACGTGATTTATTACAAAGAGTATAAACACAACCAGACCTTAATAGTGCGAATATTGCATAAAAGTATGGATGTTAACTCCGCACTCTAGAAAAATATAACGCCCCATTAAGAGGCAAATAATAGTTGGCTAAAATAAGCGACGAAGGAGCAAATAGCCAGCTGTTATTTGTCCTGCTTGAATGGCTTGTTAGGTGTTTTATACGCAACACCTTTATTTTGTTAGATTATTTACGCTCTGCCACAATAGCATTGAAAAAATCGTTATCATTATCTTCAATATTTACAGCTAAATCATTAATCTTATTGATAACATCTTGATTCATCCATTTTGGAATTGAATCTACAACTTCTACTTCTGGATATTTGATCAGTATTTGCTGTACCGAATCTGCAATTATATATCTCCAGATCCCGCCAGTTCCATAATCATAACAAGTTAAGAATTTTTCCATAATCACCCAACCTAGAGAAACACCTAACGCTTTGCTAAGCGGCAATAAAATAGCTGGCTATAATTAGCGAGGAACGAGCAAAAGCCAGCTGTTTTTTGTCCGTTTGAGCAACTTGTTAAGTGTCTTTTCTATTGAAAAAGCTACTGGCTGCCATACCCAAAACACTTAGTGCTATCGTAAACATTAAGCCGATAAACCATTTATTCTGATCGTACATCCTATCAATTTCAGCTTGAGTCTGTATTAGCTCTGCTTTGATAGACTTTTCAGCATTATCTAAGTCTTTTCTTAAAATGGGTACAGCAAGAGCCTTCGCGGGGTCTTCTGTAATAGCTGCTTCAAGTGCTTCAAGCTTTCTACTCACATTATCGAGTTGGGCACTTATGAGTTTTGCTTCAACTTTCCAACCATGTTCATTAGGTAGGGTCGAAATAGTTTGGATACTATTTAAAGCACCTTTAACTTCTGAATGTAGCAAATCTATTTCTGATTTCAGCTTAATACTCTCTGACTCTACTTCAATAATTTTTGCGGTTAAATCACCATTGTTTAATGTTTTTTTGTCATCAGAAATCAAACCAAAAAGCATGGAAATAGTTATTGCTACTGCAATAGATGAAGCCATTCCTGCAACAATACTTGACCAAGCTCGTGCTTTATTCTTTTTGGCTTGATTGTATGACTTCCGGTGCTTTTCTAGGTTATTTTCAACACTTTTTAGAGAGTCGTATGAAGGCAAGTCAAAAACTTGGGAAGCATCACCATCTTTGGTATTAACTATAAATGTACTTTCAATACCATCTTTGAAACCGTATATAAAAGCTTGAACTCGTTCCGATAAAAGATTTGAATATGCAGTTACTTGCTCAATTGCCCGATCAAGATTCTTGAGATCACGCTTTATTTCAAAAATGGCCATTACCTGATTAGTATCAGGATCTTTAATGGCGAGATCAATTCTTACCCGAGCTGTCCTACCTACCGCAAGACCAACTTCGAGTACAATTGATGACTTGGGATATCCCAATTCGAGAAGTCGAGATATTAATTTTTGTCTAACTTCTTCTTCCGAATGTTGCACATATCCTCCTGACACTTAACGCCCCATTAAGAGGCTTTTAATTGTTGGTTATAATGTGAAGCGAAGCGGAACCTAACCAACTGTTAAAAGTCCTGCTTAAATGGCTTGTTAGCAGTACTAACCACCATAGGTTGAACAAAACTTAATTAGTGAATCAGCTGTTAACTCTACTTTTTCATCAGGATATTTATCAAAAACTTTATAACAATTTAAGCCTAAAAGAATCTCTTTACGTAACTCAGGTATTGAAACAGCGTTATAAGTACAAGCATGAATAAACTGGAGTAGCTGGTTAATGATATAGCTATCTAGTTCATAGTTATTCAATATAAAAACTACACACTTTACTACAGGTGGCGTGCAAGAATAAGTAGTGTATTGATGGCAAGCCTGACTGAATAAAAAGTCATTTATTGCTTCATCTAGTAGATCTTCGTCACCACTGAGCAGATCATTTAAGAACTTTGGTGCATTTTCAGCTGAGCCATATGCTTGCTCTAACTCTTGCCAGTTATATTCATCAATTAAAGGTATAGTCATATTTTAAAGTACTGCTAACGCCCTATTAAGGGGCAAATTGTAGTTGGCTAAAATGTGAAGCGAAGCGGAACCAGCCAACTGTAATTTGTCCCGCTTGAATAGCTTGTTATGTGTAAACTACTGATATACCGACTATAAAAAACTAAGAAGCAATAGTAAACCTATAATTACCGAACCAAATAATAGGTATTTACCAAAGGTAGAATTATCTTCGAGAGTTTCTTGATGCTGCGCTTTTAACTGAGCCAATTGTGATTCATTTAAATCAGAGCAATGAATACATTTATCGCTTGCTTCCGGTGTATATAATTCGCACCTATCACAGCGTTTTTGCTTCGGCTGCTTAGCTTTCATCGCTAGACTCATTCCTACAGACATTGTGAAATCCTTTTACACATAACGCCCACTTAAGCGGACAAAAATAGTTGGTTAAAATGTGAAGCGAAGCGGAACCTAACCAACTGTTTTTGTTCCGTTTGAAGTGCTTGTTATGCTGCTATTCGATGCTACTGTCCATAGGGTCATGTCGTTGAATATAGTCGGTTGCATTTTGTAAATGGCTTGCATCTTTAATATTTGTGCAAGCTTTTCCACCCCACAACTGTTTTTCATGTAGTTGTTTTAATGCAGGGTACTCTTTTCGAATAAGCCGCGAGGTGTAACCAAGTATCGTTTGTGAAATAAGTGAAGGTTCAGCATCACCTTGCACTAGAATATGTATATGATTAACGGCAGCGGCAACAGCATGAACTTTGAGATTAATACTTTCGGCTTTTTCTGTAAGTAATTGCTCCAACCTTTTTCGAATAGCTTCATCAAAAACACTTTTTCGATATTTAGTTGCAGCAGTAAAATGATAGCAGTTTTCAAAAGCATCATATTCTGAACGGTAATGCATAGTGCTAAGTTCTCCTTGCAGCATAACGCCCTGTTAACAGGCAAAAAATTGTTGGCTAAAATAGCGACGAAGGAGCAAAAGCCAACTGTTTTTTGTCCTTGTTTAACAGCTTGTTATGTTTTCTTTAGCACCAAGCTATCATTATTATAAGTAATTTTAAAATAGTATCTTTTAAAACATTTCCCAGAGGGTTTAAGAGCTACATTCCCACTTATCTTTACTTTATTGAGAGTATCCACGTTAGACTCTGGACCAATCCAAATCATTGCTGTTAGTTGAAATTCATACTTTCCTGTGCGTTTTAATACTATATCTTCAACGCCATCACACCAATAGGGTTCTGGTGCATTAGCTTTTTTTAATTTCCAAGAGAAAAGCCACTCTAAGTCAGAAGCTAACCTTTGATAGTTTTGGTTATTAGATTCATTCAAATAACTACTTAGAGTTAGGGATGCTTGCCTTTCCATCCGAAGTATTCTGCGGCTCAACCTTAGTTTACTTGAGTATAGTTTCTCAAAATATCTGTCAGAGTTAAATTCATAGTTCATATTTAATGCTTCACCTGAAGCTACTTGAAAACATAACGCCCAATTAACAGGCAAAAAATAGTTGGCTAAAATAAGCGACGAAGGAGCAAAAGCCAACTGTTTTTTGTCCTTGTTTAATTTCTTGTTATGTTTTAACTATTCCCTACTACTTTCTTAATATCTAATTTCATTGATTTAATTTCTTTGAGTCCTAAAAAGTTTTTTTCAAATTCCGGAATACACTCAAAATGATATTTAGTCATTGATTCAACCGTTATTTTAGTCGTTGGGTAAGCGAAAGAGTTTCCGGAAGTACATATTGCAACAATTTTATATGTCCCTGCTTCTAAATGAACGTCATCCCAACGATCTTGATCCATAGAGAGTGCAGATGATGAACCTATAATTTTTTTACCAGAGTCATTGTAAACTGAAAAAATGAATGCACGTAAGCCTGCATGAAGCATAGATGTTTCGCCTGAAGACAGGTGTGCTAACTGGTTAGTATTTACATTCTTTGTGTTATAAATACCTGGGGTCGATTTACAACCAGCCAGCAACAAAAAACTTACGATTAATAATAAATGCTTCAATGGAAACTCCTTAAACATAACGCCTTGCTAAGCGGCGAAAAATTGTTGGCTATAATTAGCGAGGAACGAGCAAAAGCCAACTGTTTTTTGTCCGTTTAAGCAACTTGTTATAACCCGATTACTCTTCATAGCCTTTATGAAATATTTTGACTTTATCAGGTTTAATTAAAACACTATCATCATCACAATGCATGTGAGCACAGTAGTATTTTAACGATGATTCTAATTCCACAAACAAATCAAATTCTTCATCACTTTCTACTTGGTAAAGCTCACCAGGTAAAGGTTCCGGTGTCATAAAGTATGGCTCAACAGTTTCAAGGTGTTGCCACCACGATTCTAATTTTTCGGTAGACATATCCGGAAACCAAAACCATCTACGGTAACCATATTCTTCTTCCAGCAAAATCAAAAAATCTAATTTATATCGATTGGTGATATCAGGCTTCATAGGTACCTAGGGTTATAACGCCTCATTAAGAGGCTAAATATTGTGGGCTAAAATGGAGCGAAGCGAACAGCCCGCTGTATTTAGTCCTTTTGAATGACTTGTTATAGGGTTTTACTCCCAACCCCAGTCAGAATATGTTTCCTTAAAATTTTCAACATCCGTTTCATATTCACCCCAATTCATATACTCGTAGTATTTTGTCATGGCTTCAAAGTGAGATTTTGCTTCGCAAGTCCATACTATTTTTCCATCAGGTTCTACAATGTTTTTTCTAACATCATCACCTTGCTTACCTGCTAAACAGAAAGTAGATAATCCATCACCATAATGCCAAAGTTCATGCTTCATTCGAGAACCCTATAACGCCTTGCTAAGAGGCGAAAAATAGTTGGCTAAAATATGCGACGAAGGAGCAAAAGCCAACTGTTTTTTGTCCTTTTAAGCAACTTGTTATATGTAAGAATGCAATTGATTCTCTAGCTCTTTAGGGATGTTAAAAATACGAAACTCCCCCTTTTGATATTGCTTAAATTTTTTCTTATGCATATTTACAATACATAAAGAAGTTTGCGGTGCTACAAAAGGAGTATCTTTAAGCGGAGCATCAAAGCAACCATCTATTATTGGAAAGCAACCACCAAACATTAATTCTCCTTACATATAACAGCTTATTAGACAGATTAGATCCCACTTTCTACACGAGAACAATTCTAACTAATGTATTTTTATTCACTACAATATACATAGCTTATCTTTAATACTCAATAACTTACTATTTTCACGTAAGCATTACTAAAGTAGAAAGGCAGATTAAATCCATCTTTCCACATAAAATATGGAAAACGACGCAAGCTGTATATTAATACAGTACATATTAATTTAAATATAAAGTTATTAAATTCACTCACTAGAATGTAATGCTTAATTTCGTAGAAGTGAAAAAAAAATTAAAAAACAACTAGAGTAATACCGGTGAAATCAATGCTACAAACCCTATTCATTTTCTATATTTCAAATAGCAAAAAAACCGTCAATCCATTCGAATTAACGGGCTTTTCTTAATGTGGCGGTTAACTTCAGGGATGAAGTTATGTGGTTTTCACAAGGATGTGATAAAAACCTGGAGATAGAGATTCTAACTCTACAAACAGGTGCTGCGCTACAAACCTAATTCCTTTAATACCGGAAAGCAAAAAGCCCGTCAATCTTTCGATTAACGGGCTTTTCTTAATGTGACAACGAGATAGAGATTCGAACTCTACAAATAGGTGCTGCGCTACAAACCTAATTCCTTTAATACCGGAAAGAAAAAAGCCCGTCAATCTTTCGATTAACGGGCTTTTCTTAATGTGACAACGAAATAGAGATTCGAACTCTACAAATAGGTGCTGCGCTACAAACCCCATTCATTTTCTATATTTCAAAAAGCAAAAAGCCCGTTAACTTTCGTTAACGGGCTTTTTTTAATGTGGCGGTGAGATAGAGATTTGAACTCTAGAAGGGCTACAAACCCTTGCCGGTTTTCAAGACCGGTGCTTTCGACCACTCAGCCATCTCACCTGAAGTTAAAAAGCATTGCTGCTTCAGAACGAGGCGAATATTAAATACTGTGCGGCTGTTTGTAAAGTGCTAATTTGCAATAAATGCCATTTTATTTCATTTTTTTTACTGTTTGCTGATTAAAGCAGCAAACAGGTGATATTATCCTCATTTCATCAACAGATACCACTGAACACGGCCCTTACATATTGAAACATTAGTATGTAATAACAACACGGCTATCAACTGTTATACTTTCATGTCGTTAATTTTCGAGGAAATATTGTGCCTAAATCTAGTCAGTCAGTTGCTGAGCGAAGTCTATTTAGTTTAACTTGGCCTATTTTTATTGATCTATTTTTTATTTTTATGATCAATGTGACTGATGCATGGTTTTTAAGCCGCATATCAGACTCTGCCGCTGCATCTATCGGTGCCATTATGCCAATTTTAGGTATCGCCTTTGCGCTCTACTCTACTTTGCATCAAGGTGGTAGTAGTGTCGCGGCCCAACGTATAGGCGCAGGCGATCATAGCAAACTGGCAACAACCTATGGCGTGCTTTTTGTAATACTGCTGTTCGTCGGTATTTTGTTGACCATACTCATGACGATATTTGCCACAGACTTTGCTCAATGGATGGGGCTTAAAGATGACATGGCAGGTATGGCAAGCATTTATTTACACACCATTGGCATGGGCACTTGGGTGCTAGCCATTCGCTTTGCTGCTGCAGCGGTTCTGACATCTCAAGGGAAAACCCACTGGAACATGTGGTCAACAGCCGTGATGACAGTAGTGAACATACTTTTTAACTACTTACTCATTGATGGTAAATTTGGTTTCCCTGCTCTTGGCGTGCAAGGTGTTGCCTACGCTTCGGTTACAGCCTGGGTCATTAGTTTATGCTTCACCTTAACGATTATTGCTAAGCATTTAAAAATTAAAATTTCGTTACCGGGCAGTTGGACGTTTTTCAAGAAAGACGCAGCTCCCATTCTTAAAATTGCCACGCCATCAGTTTTAGAGCCTATGTCTTGGCAGTTTACCCAAATCTTAATGACAGTAATGGTGGTAACCATGGGAGAATTAGCACTAGCAACACGCATTTATAGCTTTAACTTACTATTTACCGCTATTTTATACGGCTTTGCCATTAGCTCTGGCGTACAAATAAAAGTGGCACATTATATTGGCGCCAAACGTTTTGAAGATGCACATAACCAGTTGATGTCGGGCATAAAGCTCGGCATTGTTGGTGCTATGTTCTTTGTATTTGTGTTATTAATATTTTCTGATCATTGGTTTGCAATGTTTACTAGCAATACTGATATTTGGGCCATGGGCAAGCTTATATTATTCGTTGCTATTGTTGGTGAGTTTGGCCGTAGTTTTAATCTCATTGTTGGTGCGTCACTTCGAGCCTCTGGCGATGCCAAATATGTGTCAACTGCCGGCTTTATTATTATGTGGTTTATCGCCCTGCCTTTGGCTTGGCTTTTTGGGCTGCATTTTGCCTACGGTTTAGTCGGTATTTGGGTGGCAACCAGCATAGATGAATGTATGCGTGGTTTTATTGCCTTAAAACGTTGGCAAACTGGCAAGTGGCGAACAAAAGGTGTGTATGCCGAAGAAGTTCCCATTCACGAACCAAGTATCAATGAACGTATTGATTGCCAAGAAGCAAACGACTGTCAAGAAACGCTGTTAAACGATCCTGCGTTTATAGAGCCTAAAGAAAGCGAATAAGCACTTAATAATAAAAAAGCCGCTAAACCATTCGAACAAGGTTAGCGGCTTATATTTCAGATGGGAAACCTAGCCTTTAATGGTGTAAAAACCTTTCATGGTTAACGAAACAACAACGGGCTTGTCGCTTTTATTTTTCCAATACCAACCATGCACACCTTTAAAAGGCGTATTAAGCGAGCCTTTCATATTGTTTGATGTTGTAATGGCAAAACTTTCAAAATAGCCAGTAGTATCACCTTCTGGTTCGCCATGAAAATCAAAGTAAAGCTCAGCACCATCGGTGCTCCATTCGTATTCCACATGAGCGTATTTGTCCATGTATAGTTTATATTCCAAGCCTTTACCTGCTGGAATTATAATTTCAACACTATCAGTGCGAAGCGCTTTTTCTTGTACTCCGCGGTCGATATTTAAGGTGGGTGGTTTTTCTGAGGCTTCGGCAATAGCGGTTAAGCCAAGCGCTTTACCAACACCTGTTGGGTCAATATTATATTCAGCCGGTAAAATGCAAGTTATCAATACCAGTGATGCGATAATAACAGCAATAATGCCAGCTTTAATCAGTGTACGGGTTGAATGTACGGGAACATTATAATCGTTCATGAAAAATCCTATTTAAGTCTTATTTGGTTTTTTAGCTCTTATTTAAGAACTAATTCTAATGAGTTTATGTATTTTGTTAGGCTCAATTAGCTGAGCCAATTCTGATAGCGCTTAACTAATAAAGTATCCAGTAAGTTGTAAGCCGATTAACATAAAGCCAGCACTCATCAGGGCTGTGTTAGTTAATGTTGCAAAACTTAAGTAACTGCGATGTCTGCGCCAAAAGATCAGTATGATTAACACCATACCAAGTGCTAAAAATTGCCCTATTTCTACACCGACGTTAAATGACAATATATTGGTCACTAGGCCGTCTTCAGGTAGCTTAAACTCTTGAATTTTTGTTGCTAAACCAAAGCCATGAAATAAACCAAATATCATCACCGCTAATTTAGTATTAGGCTGATAACCCAGCAGGCGTTTAAAGCCACCTAAATTATCAAAACCTTTATATACCACTGACAAACCGATAATGGCGTCAATTAAATAGGCATTGATTTGAATATCGCTAAATACGCCGTAAAGTAAGGTTAAACTATGCCCTAGCGTAAATAAGCTGACGTAGATAACGACATCTTTGCTGCGAAACAAAAAGAAGATCACGCCCACTAAAAACAACAAGTGATCGTATCCTGTCACCATATGTTTTGCGCCGATATAAATAAACGGAAATATTGCTGCGCCTTGGTTAGCTTCTAAAAACTGTTTTGTGGCATCATCAACACCATGTGCCATTAACGAAAACGAGGCAAAAAATCCCGTTATCATTAACAGTAAAAGTATTGCGTTTTTAAGAACATTATTCACTTAGTACTCCTTGGTACTGTTTTCATTTTACATTTCTCTACAGTTAAAATTTTATCACTAAGCGTGCCATACATATCCAATCAACTTGAGAATAATTAATGACACGCGTTATATTATTTTTTATGCGTCAATTTATACACCAAGCTTGTTAGCAAGGGTAATATTATTAAAGTTAATAGTGTTGAAGAAATTATTCCGCCGATTACCACTGTGGCTAACGGGCGTTGTACTTCTGCGCCTGTACCTAAGTTTATTGCCATGGGCACAAAACCTAAACTGGCAACCAAGGCAGTCATTAATACCGGTCTTAGCCTTTGGCTAGCACCTTGTTTTATCGCTTCAAGCACTTCAATACCCTCTTTTATTAGCTCTTTTATAAACGACAACATCACCACACCGTTAAGTACCGCAATACCTGACAAAGCAATAAAGCCGATAGCAGCAGATATAGACAACGGCATATCACGAATGACTAACGCTAAAATACCGCCGGTAAGCGCTAAAGGCACGCCACTAAAAATAATTAAAGCGTCACGAAACGAGCCAAACGCACTATAAAGCAAGGCGAAAATTAATAGCAGTGTTAACGGTACAACTATCATCAAGCGTTGTGACGCTGACTCTAACTGTTTAAACGTGCCACCATATTCGGTCCAATAACCACTGGCCAAACCTAAGTCATTTTTCATCACTTGTTTGGTTTCAGCAATAAAAGAACCTAAATCACGACCTTCAACATTGGCGGTAACAATGACATGTCGCTTACCACTTTGTCGGTTAATTTGGTTAGGACCAAGCTTTTTAGAAATGGTGGCAACTTCACCCAAAGGTACATAACTTAAATCAGGGTTTAGCTCTTTTGATAAGGCAATAGGTAAGTTTTCTAGCACAGTTAAGTCTTGGCTGATATCTTCTGACATCCGTACAACAAGGTTAAAGCGTCTATCACCTTCATAAATCAAACCGGTTTTAACACCAGAAATTGCCGTTTGAATAGCGTCTTGTACATCAACAATCGTTAAACCTAGCAACGCCAAATGATCACGATTAGGTTCAACTGATAACATAGGTAAACCTGACATTTGCTCAACTCGTGCATCTTTTGCCCCTGCTACATTGGCTATTAATATTGCAGCTTTATCACCTGCTGCTTTCAATGTGTCCAAATCATCACCATAAATACGTAAAGCAACATCCGCTCGCACGCCGGCAATTAATTCATTAAAACGCATTTCTATTGGCTGCGTGAATTCGTATTTATTGCCTGGTACGGTTTCGACTAAGGCGCGTAACTCTTCAATAAACTGTGCTTTAGTTTTGCTTGGATCAGGCCACTGGTCAGTCGGTTTCATGATCAAAAAGGTATCGGCAACACTTGGTGGCATAGGATCGGTTGCCACTTCAGGCGTACCAATTTTAGAAAATACTCTTTCTACTTCATCAAGCTCGCCAATCACTTTTTCAAGGTTTTTCTGCATTTCAACTGACTGCTGTAACCCTGTGCCGGTAATACGTAAGGCATGAACGGCAATATCACCTTCATCAAGCTGCGGCAAAAATTCAGTGCCTAATTGCTTTGCTTGCAAGCCACTATAAAACATAACAGCCGCGGCAATAATTAACGGCAGTAATGGCCGTTTTAAAGAAAAGTACAATACGGGCTCATAACAAGCGCGTGCTTTAGCCATTAACCAATTTTCTTTTTCACTGACCTTACCACGAACAAATATTGCAATAGCGGCAGGAACAAACGTAACCGAAAAAATCATGGCACCAATTAATGCAGCGACAACGGTAAATGCCATTGGGTGGAACATTTTTCCTTCAACACCACTTAAGGCAAATATTGGCAAGTACACCAACATAATGATTAACACGCCAAATACTGCGGGTTTGAAAACCTCTTTTGTCGCGTCAAATACTACGTTGAGCCTTTCACTTAACGACAACAAACGTTGGTGCTTATGCTGCGCCATGCCGAGTCTTCGTAGTGAATTTTCAACGACAATAACCGCGCCATCAACAATAACGCCAAAATCAATAGCGCCTAAGCTCATTAAGTTGCCTGAAACACGGTTAATCGCCATACCAGATATGGCAAATAACATGCTCAATGGAATAACCATGGCGGCGATAAATGCGGCTCTAAAATTACCTAATAAGGCAAATAGCACCACAATAACCAGTACTGCGCCTTCAAAAAGGTTCTTTTGCACAGTAGCGATAGTTTTATCCACTAAGGTTGTACGGTCGTAAACCGCTTCGGCAATAACACCTTCAGGTAAACTTTCGTTTACTTTTTCTAGGCGCTCGGCTACAGCCTTAGCCACAACACGGCTGTTTTCACCAATCAGCATAAAAGCGGTACCTAAAACCGTTTCCTTACCTGATTGTGTTGCCGCCCCCGTGCGTAATTGTTTGCCGTAAAAAACATCGGCAACATCGCTAATTCTTACCGGTGCATCATCACGTTTGGTAACCACAACGTTGGCTATTTCTTCAAGTGACTTTAATTGCCCCGGTGAACGCACTAGCCATTGTTCACCATTGCGTTCTACGTAGCCTGCTCCAACATTACGGTTATTGCGCTCTAGTGCGGTAATAACTTGCTCAACGGTTACTTTAAACGCCAGCAACTTACTCGGAATTGGCGCAACTTGATATTCACGCTCAAAACCGCCAATGCTGTTTATTTCAGTCACCCCAGGTACTTGCACTAATTGCGGGCGAATTATCCAGTCTTGAATAGTGCGTAAATCTTCTGCGCTATATTCACTGCCATCAGGCTTCGTCGCCCCATCATTTGCTCTTATGGCGTAACTAAACACTTCTCCCAAGCCACTAGCAATAGGGCCTAGTGTTGGCTCAGCGCCATTGGGTAATGATGCTCTAATACCTTGTAATCTTTCCGATATTTGTTGCCTAGCCCAATAAATATCAGTGTCTTCAGCGAATATTACCGTGACCTGCGATAAGCCGTATTTACTAAGCGAGCGGGTGTAATCTAAATCAGGTATTCCCGCCATGGCATTTTCAACAACATAGGTGACACGTTGTTCTGATTCTAGTGGTGAATAACCATCAACTTGGGTATTAATTTGTACTTGAATATTGGTAATATCTGGCACCGCATCAATAGGCAGTTTTAAAACATTACTAACCCCAAAAGCGGCAATTAACAGCGTCATGGCTAAAATAAACCAACGCCTATTTAAAGAGAATTGTATTATTGAATTCATGCTATTGCCCCTTAATGGTCATGCTTAGCAGCGTCTTTTAAAACGTCTGCTTTCATTAAAAAGCTGTTCTGGGTAACATATTCTGTATTAGGAGCGATACCGCCTAATACTTCAATATATTCACCATCACTTTCGCCAAGCTCTAACATACGCACTTCGAAGGTATTGCCAAATTTTGCGAATACCACCGGCATTTCTCTAAAAGTTTGCAATGCATCAACCTTTACCGCCATTACCACGGGTTTTTGCTTCGTTTCTATTGCGGCTTTAATGTGCATGCCCGGACGCCAATGCCCTGCTTCATTGTTAATTACTGCACGAGCACGGGCGATATGGCCACCTGTCATCATAGGGGCAATATAGCTAATGGTGCTTTTTGCTGCTTCGCCGCCATGGTTATCGCTAACCGACACTGGCAAACCTAATGACAACTTTTCAATATTTTTTGGAAAGGCAGATAGGTCAATCCACACCTGTGATAAGTCAGTAATTTGTACGATGGCTGAACCTTTCGTGCTATCACCAATATTAAGTATTTGCTCGGTGACTTCCCCCTGACTAACACTGTAAATGTTGTAATCTTGTAAAGTTTCGCTGTTGGTGACTGCTGCAAGTAGTTGGCCTTTTTTCACCTTATCGCCAATAGCAACGTTCAGCGTTTTAACAATGCCTTGGTAAGGTGCATTGACGTTGACGATATTACTGGTAATTGGTGAAACAATACCAAATAGCGTATCGGTAAAGCGTAATGTTTGCGGGCCAACTTGCGCGGTTTTCACCTCCGACAAGGCTAATAAACGATCGCTAATTTCAGTTCGGCCTTCAAAGTTCTCGTATTGCCAATTCAGCGTTTTGCCGTTAACTTTTGCCTCAATTTCGACTTCAAATGAATGTGGCTCTACCACCACCTGTTGGCTTACGAGGTAGTCTTTTTCATTTTCAAAAGACAACACATCTTGCTTACCGCCCAAGCGTGACAAAGTAATATTAAGATCAACCATTTTAGGGTCAACCAACTTACCTTGTTGGTAAACAAAAATGCGCATTTCGGGTGGAATACCACGTTCAAAAACAGTCACTTCAATGGCGTAATCACCTTGTTTTACTATCTTACCGCCATGGGCACCTTTTTGCTCGGCCTCCTCTTGGTGGTCATCATGATGATCTCCAGCAATGCCGACATGGCTTAACAACAGCGTTACCAGTAAGCCCAATGAAAGTACGATATTTTTTGCTTTTCTTTTAGAAAGAAACATTAGTTTTGCTCCTGAGGAAATTGCGTCAGCTGAGAAGTTTGAGTACGTGGGGAAAAATGTTGAGATGTATTGTTATTAGCTAACTGTTGAGTCATCGATTGACCTGTAATGCGCTCTAGTTCAAGTAGCTGCATAACGACAACATACTTGGCATCGATAAGTGCGCGCTTAACATTAAAAAGCTCATTCTGCGCATCGAGCAACTGCAAAACATTAACCTTACCGGCGTTATAGGCCTGTTCGGTATGCGCTAAAAGTTGCTCAGCAAGTGGCAAATTGGTCTTTTCTAATGACGTTACCAACACGCTGTTATTTGCTAATTTTTGCTGTACTTCAAGCAAGGTTAAGCGTATTTGGCTACGGGCTAGTTTTTGTTGTTGTAGCACTTTATTTTCTTGCTGTTTTGCCGCTAGAATATTGCCTTTGTTAGCATTCGTTAAGGCGATAGGCATAGAAAATGTCAGCATTAGCGCACTGTCATCAAACTCTTCATAACGTCTAACACCAAGACCGAGCTTGATATCGTATTCGCCTTTGGCAATTTCAGCACGAGTTTTTGCTTTTAATACCTGCTCATAACTTAGCAACTGCATAAACTCAGGCGTTGTTTCAATTGCATTAAGCACAGTTGTTGTTTTTGGTAATGGCGTGGTTAGGGCTAAATGCCCTTGCACTGTTTCAAACTTAGCCTCAGCAGACCACATCATCGCAAGACTTTGTTTTTCTGTCATAATACGAGAATTTAGCGCTTGAACTTCAAGCTTCGTATTACTAACACGCAACAGTAACTTGCTCACATCAGCTGGCGTAACGTTGCCGGCTTTGGCTCTTTTTTCAACCTTGCTAAGTGCAGCTATTTCTACATTGAGCTTTTCAAGCAACCAACTTTTTAAGGTTTGTAAACGTAACACTCGATAAAAACGCGCAGCCGTTTCGGATAACACTTCCATGCGTTGTTGTTCATAGCTATAAAGTTGTTGGCGTTTTTTAGCGCTAACAAGCTCAGCACGACGCTGACGTTTATCACCCATTTCAATAACTTGACTTAAAGCAACGGTAGTTTGCGCGCGGTTAATGCCGCTGACTTTTCCGGTACCAAAAACATTTTCAATTTCGATACCCAGTTCAGGGTTTGGGGTTAAGTTAGCTTGTATCGCTAATGCTTCGTTAATACGCTGATCGTATGAGAACAGTTGTAAACGATTATTATTAATTAATGCATGCTGCAACGCCCATTCAAGTGAAATACTTTCAGGTGCTGTAGCTGATATTGTTGATTTTGATGACTGCGCCAAACTTATTGAACTTAAGCTTGTGTACAGGCAAAAACCAACCGCTGATAAAACAGCTTTGTGGTAAATTTTCACGGTATAACTCCAATATTCAACAGCTACAGCTATAAACTTAACTATTGAATAATTTGACTAATAAAATTAATTGATCAGATTGGGAGGTTATACACTCGGAGGTGGTGTTGGTGGCGCGTCTTTGCAATTAGGGTATTTGACATGAATGTTTTCAATCACGTCGGCAATAACGGCATTAGACACTAAGTCATTATTAACAGGGGGAAAACAAGACAGGTGTGAATGATTACCTTGCTCATGTTCATGTTCGCTATCTTCATCTGTTGCACTTGTACCTTTACTTGAACTGTCGCTTACCGTGCTTTCACTCATAACACTTTTTTGACCGTGGTGATGATTATCACTATGGCTGTGATGGTGAGCAATTTCATTGCCTAAAGGATGGTCGCTGTCAGGGTACTGCACAGACGCCGTAGCGCAAGTAGCAAAAATTTGGCAAACAAACATCACTAACATAACCGTTAGTGTAAACGTAGATCTCACCTGGCTAACTGCCATGTTGGGTAACGTTTTTCTGTTTATCAAAATAAAGCCAAATTAAGTTCGATTTAACAACAGTGATTGCAAAATAAATCTGCAAACAGGATTTGAATCCGCGCTATTTAAACAAAGTACTTTTTACTTGTCTATCAATTACATTGAATTTAGTGGCTGAGTTACAAAAAATTACAAATCGATTAAATAATTTTTTGTATACGGCTTAAGTAAAATACGAAATAATAATGGCTATATTTATACATACCTTTAAGCCTTTATGAACAATAACTTACAAGTACTCAGTTTACTTGACCTCTCCATCGCCTTTGTTCCTGTGGTGATTGCCCTATTCTTCATTTATTTATGGTCGTTAAACGTTAAGCAAGCGGGCTATGCTTTAGCTCGAATGTTAGTTCAGCTGCTGTTGATAGGTTATGTATTGAGCTACATTTTCTATTCAGATAGCCCTTGGCTTATCGGCATAATTTTATTATCTATGGTGAGTATTTCAAGCTGGATAGCTCTGAGGACATTAGAAAAACACCGCATAATATTGATAAAACATGGCTTTATCGCGATATTCATTGGTGGTGGCTTTACTTTACTTGTTATTAGCCAAGGCGCTTTGGGCGTAACGCCATGGTATCAACCACAAGTTATTATTCCGTTAGCGGGGATGATTTTTGCCAATGCCATGAATAGCGTTAGCTTGTCTGCTGAGCGTATTTTTTCTGAGCTATCTTCTCAATTATCATCTCAGGTACCGCCTAAGTTATCGTCCCAGTTACCGCATAAGTTATCGCCTAAGTCATCAAAAATAACAACCTACCAAGCAGCCCGACACAGCGCCTTAAATGCCGCGACTATTCCGGTGATTAATTCATTGTTCGCGGTTGGTTTAGTGTCATTGCCAGGCATGATGACAGGACAAATTTTATCTGGCGTTTCACCGCTAATAGCCGCTCGATATCAAATCATTGTTATGTGTATGATTTTCGCCTCAGCAATACTGTCAGCAGTGGTGTTTTTATTACTATCTGAAAAAGACATTACCAACATTGTTAAACAACAAAGTGACTGAGCAAAGACATAGTTCATAACGTTGCCCATTATAAAAGTCTGCTACAAGCCACGTTGCCATTCTTGCCTAAGCGGTATTTGCTGTGGTTGAGTAATAGCCATATTAACTTTATCCAGTAACTGCTGCTTATCCTTACCTAGCACCCCTTTCAGCACTAAATAATTTGAAGCATGATCAGAGCAAAATATGGTTTTATCAAGCTCCAGCGCTTGTAATAAAGTCGACATTTCTTGGAACAGTTCTTGTTGATTTAACTGTCGAAATTGACCATTAAAGTTTTTAGCAAAACGTTCTTCACCTAAAGGAAAGGAAACCACTAACGTAGAGAGAAATTCTGGCTGTGCGGCGTTCATCAACTTAGCTGAGTTTATCGCATGTTGTTTTGAAAGCTCAGGGCCGCCAAGGCCGTTAAGTATCATGACCGACGATTTAATACCTGCTTGCTTGATTTTGCTCAGCGCCACTAACGAACTTTGATACGTTTCGCCTTTTTCAATTAACGCCAACACTTCATCGTCACCACTTTCACAACCAACATAAAGCAGTGATAAACCTAGCGCACGAAGCTCTGTTAATTGCTCTACCGTTTTATTGGTCAAATTACGCGGTAAGCAATAACTTGAAACCCGAGTCGCTTGTGGAAGGTACTGTTTTATCAGTAAGAGTATTTCTTTCAAGCGATTAAATGGCAGCATCATGGCATCGCCATCAGCTAAAAATACCCGACCAACAGGTAGGTTAGATTCAACAATAGTCACAAGTTCTTGCTCTATTAACTCAGGCTTTTTAGGTTTGAATTTTTTACTCTCGCTTGTGTACATATCGCAGAAAGTACATTTATTCCACGAACAACCATTAGTAACTTGTAAAATAAGACTTTTCCACTCACTAGGTGGCCTAAATACAGGTTCGGTATAACTTAATGGATACATAAAGGTTAAATTCCAAAGAAAAACTAATTTGGGCGCATTATATTAAGGCACAGATATTATGCCAACAACAATACCAAAAACCGTTACTAATCAGAGACAAAAATATCAAACAAGGATACTCTCCTACTTACTAAACTTTGCCCTACGATATTATTCTACCAACATTAGCGTAAATGCGAAGAAAGCTAAAATTGACTCTGAACAATGGGTGAAGTACGCTGATATTGAGCTTTACTAAGCAAAACAATGGCAGGAACCAGGTTAAACTTTTTAACGAGAGTAAATAAAATGCATAGATACGTTTTAATTATTTTTCTATTTTCATCGTCCCAAAGTATCGCGCAACATACTAAAAATATAGAAAAAACTCCCTTTACTTTTTATAGCCTACGCAGTGCTACTAACTTTGCTACCAAAATAGAAAAAAGCACCGAAGATATTATCTTCCAGATGATTTTTAAACAATTGCCCGAATATAATTTATCATTCAAAAAATCAAATTACGAAACAGCACTTAATAATATTGAAAAATCGAGCAATAGTTGTTTAAGAAATATTATTAAAACCTCAGAACGTGAAAAATCATTTTTATTTTCAAAACCACAAACACTATTTTTAGGGCTACGTTTATATTATAACCCTCACTTACCTCCATCCAAAATACAAGAAATTAAAGGTTTACCCTTGCAAAAAGTTTTCGACATCGACAATAAGTTAACAATTGGAATAGAGAAAGGCCGAGCATATGGTAGCAAGCTTACCGCGCAATTAGATAGCCTTCCGCACGCCAATAAATTTTTTAAAGTAGGTAGTGATGGACAAAATTTAATGATCTACATGTTACTAAAGGGGCGGTTTGATATGATGTTTGAATATCCAGAAGTAATGAATTATAAAAGAAAGCAAATGTCGTCCAATGATCAATTATATAGCGCTTCACTGCCCAATATGGAACCACTTATTTTTGGACGAATTGCGTGTAGCAAATCAGAATCATCAAAAAATCTACTTAGTAAAATAGATAAAATTTTAACCAACATTTACAAATCAGAAGAATATAAAGTTGCTCACTTAGAGTTGGTCAAAGACAAAAACCAAGTAATTTTCAATCAACTTTACAATAATTTTTTAAATGATCTTAAAAACAAGTAATTCAACCCTAGCTAATATAAGATTCTTTTAAAATTCCTATATCTAAGGTGCTAGAGCTGAACCATAATAATTGACGCTGTCTGCTTAAACAGCAGAGTGCCACCGCGCTCTTTGAAGCTATTCCACCATCAACATCCCACTAATATAAGTTTGATTATGATAACTCTGTCGAAGAAAAATCAGCATAAAACCTAGATATATATAGCAAAGTATTCAAGTTCTTAAGTCTTGAATTAACTTTATAATGCTTTGTGAACACTAATATTTAAAGAGCTTTTTAAAGATAATTAATAGCTTAAAAAATACAGTGTTTAGTAAAGTCTTTAGCTTCTGTTGCTGTCCAATCACCTTTTGGCTTTTCTTTTAATTGTGTACACCACTCTTCACTACCAATTTCAGGCGCACAAGCACTTAACAACACAATAGACATAACCACCAATGATAATTTTTTCATTACTCTTCCTTTAATATAAATATTTCTTTTTGTTTCAATAACATTCTATTAGATTAAATTCTTCATTACGACAATCGAAGTAAAAATTAAGCTCAATATCAATTTAAAAAATTGGGCTTAAAATATTGCCATTCGAATCTTCAAAGCGCCCCGCTAATATCGTTATCAAATCAGCTAGCCACCAAACGCCCAAACCGCCTAAGGTAAACAACATAAAAAAGCCACTGCGCTTACGTCCGTAAACAAAACGATGTACGCCAAATACCCCAAGTAGCAAACAATAAATAAAAGCAAAAACACCTTGCGCGTTTTTACTGGCTACACCGCCAAATGCACTAGGTAAATGTTGCTCTGAGCCACAATGTTCGCATTCATTTGCACTGTCACTGATATGATCGCCACAATAGCGACAGAAAACCGTTGAGTTCATACTTAATCCTTGTTTAAAGCATTATCTAGTCATAATTAGAAATTTTTAATAACAGTGTAAAAGGTTAACAACCATGACAAAGCGCTATGGTAATAGACGCATGTTGCCTATTTATTCACTTAATCATCTAATAAAGCAAAGCGTTCTTTAGTTTTTAACACCGTTTGTCTTAATATTCATATTGCTCAGCAACGGTAGATATACCTGCTAAGCATTTATGCGTCATTATTTTCGTAAAACCAAAATTCTATTTCATCGGTTTCTTGTTCAAATTTAGCACTGTGTAGTGTATTAGCTGGAACATGGTACCACTGTCCGGTTTGAATACGTTGAGTTTCACCATTCATGATTAAAATTAACTCACCACGGGTGATTACGCCATGATTATCCGTATCATGAGTATGCGCTGATATTTCAGTGCCCGCAGGATAAGAAGCAAATAATACATCACTATCTTTTGCCGCTAGTTTATAAGCATCGAATCTGCCATCAAATACCGGCAGCTGTTTTATTTTATTTGGATACTGGCCAGACATTTAACGTCCTTATTTACATTCTAAGGTTATTATTCAAATACTTTTTCACAGCCACTATGGCTATTAAATTTATCATCCCAACGTTGAACGTCATTTGCACGGCGCCAGCGGCCATGAAAAAACTCCATTAAACAAACACCTGAGTCAAGTTCAACAATAAACGTGTCGTGCTCATTTACTTTACTATAAACTGGGTAATCGCGACTTTTTTGCCAAGTCAAACCACCTCTATTGGTAGTGAAATTCTGCCAAAATTGCTCTGGTGTTACCCATACACTCTTTTCACTATTCCAAACCTGTGCAGAGCCATCAGTATTAAAACTTCCATGTTGTACGGTTTCTGCACTTGCTGAAAAACTGCTTAATACTAAAACAGCAATAGCACATGTGGTTTTCATATTATTGATCATGTTGTCACCTTTAGTTATCTTTTACTGCAATGTAAATATCGACCGATGTCGCACTTTTAAAATGTTCAAAGTCAGTAGTGTATGCACGTTCATACTCTGCGTCACCATTACTAAAGTGCTCCCAAATATGACCCCAAAGCTCTATCACTGAACCAGGGATCTCCCCTTGTGCTGAAAAAACCAAATACTTGCCCGCACTTAAGGTTAATGCAATTAATTCATCACTTGCACCAAACGTATCAGCAGCAGCATAGACACTATAAGGGCCACTAAAGTCAGATTCATAGTCAGTGTATATCCCATAAACATTAGAGTTTTCGGTGAGGTTACAGCCATGTTGACTATAAAATTGCGCCCATAAATCACCTATTTTGGCTTTTGAAGGGAGCATTTCGTCTTGATTACATGTGCGTACCGATAAACCTAAAACGTTAGTACTCTGAAAGTCCTTTAACTGCATTTAACAATCCCTGTTGTTATTGATAGTTAACGAGAATTTTACTTCTGGCTTAGCTATAATTTTTACCGTTAAATTAAAATGTAATTCATACCATTTTAAAATGAAAGTAATAAATTAAACTGCGCTTTGGGCGAATCTACCCGTACCAACCCCATAATTATACGCCTGTACAAAACAGCTACTAATAACAATAAATATAGGACATATAATTGAAAAATAACGCAAGTCAGCCACTATGCGGCAATAACTGTCGCATGGTTAAAATTTAACAAGTAAAAAAGCGCGACTGATAAATATATCAGCCGCGCTTTTGTTTTTCATTACACCACACTAGTTAAGAGCTTTTTAAGTTCAACTTTTAAAAGCTAATTGTTAACCATAAACAGGATAATCGGTATAACCTTTATCTGTGCCGCCATACATGCTTGTTGGGTCAACATCATTTAGCGACCATTGGTTCTTAATACGCTCTGGTAAACCAGGGTTGGCAATAAACGGGCGACCGAAACCAAAAATGTCACCATTGCCTTCAGTTAAAATTTTCAAAGCTTTTTCAGGAGTATACTTACCCGCGTACATCACGACACCATCAAAAGTATTTCTTACTGCTTTGTAAAAGCCTTCTGGCAAGTCAGGAGCATTATCCCAATCAGCTTCAGCAAGTGATAAATAAGCAATGCCAACATCATTGAGTGTTTTAATCGCTGCTATGTAAGTTGCATGTGGATCGCTTTCGACTAAACCTAAGTAAACCCGCACTTCATCAGTACTTTCGAATAATGGTGCGAACCTTACGCCTACTTTGTCAGCGCCCATCACCTCTGCAACCGCTTGGGTAATTTCTTTTAAAAATCGTAAACGATTCTCTAAACTGCCACCATATTTATCGGTTCTATCATTCGTATGCTCAGAGATAAACTGATTCACCAAGTAGCCATTGGCGCAATGTAACTCAACACCGTCAAAGCCTGCTTCTTTAGCATTTATTGCCGCTTGCTTGTACATTTGCACTAGCTCTTCAACCTCGCGCGTTGATAATGCACGAGGTTCACTTGGATCAGCCAAGGCACCTTGCTCAGGCGCCGTTTCAATAAACACTTTAACCGCGTCAGCTTTAATTGCCGAAGGACCAACGGGTGCTGCTTGGTTTGGTTGTAATGACGTATGAGAAACACGGCCAACATGCCACAACTGACAAAAAATAACACTGCCCTGATCATGCACCGCTTTTGTTACCTGCTTCCAACCTTGTACTTGCTCAGCACTGTGAATACCAGGCGTCCAAGCATAACCTTGCCCTCTTGGTTCAATTTGCGTACCTTCTGTTACCATAAAACCAGCACCAGCACGTTGAGAATAGTAGTTAGCCATTAATTCATTTGGAATATTACCTGGTTGTGAACTTCTAGAACGGGTTAAAGGTGGTAATACAATACGGTTTTTAAGGGTGTAAGGGCCAAGCTCTGTGGTTTTAAATAATGGTGAAAATGTCATGCGTTACTGCTCCAAAATAAAGTTAATATCGTCAACGCGGTGATTAATAAATTAGTTCCAATGCTGATACCGCTATACAACATTGTTAGCACCACTCATGTGGCAAATTACTTTTTTAGCTTTTTGGATTTGTTAGTTTGGCTTACTCGCTGAATAACAAAATAGTTCTCAGCTCAATGCTAACTCGCCTCTCTAAGATTTTATTTGCTGAAGGTAGTGAGAAAGCACTATGCGGAACTCTATGCACGCTATTGCTTTCGTCACTATCGAATACTTTAAAATTCAGCTGCTCTTTTGAGGTCATTTTGGGAAAGTAAAACCAGCGATTTTCTGGGTTATAACTAAAGCCTTCTATTTCACCAATCCGATCAGAATATGCAACCTGCAGCAGATGCGATTGCGCTGAAGAAACTGTGCGAGCATCGATGAAAGCCAATGGGCTGTCTAACACCACATCCACTAACGGTATCCAAGTATTAACAATTTGATAGTGACTATAATCACTGGCCTTTAAGCCTTGCTTTTCCAGTTCAATATCCAAGCGTGTTTTTGCAGAACTCGCAACGTAGTCGTTATGTACAGTATGAATTGGTGATCGTTTTTCCATGCGGTCAAGCGAGTCTTCAACTGAGCGAATAGTATGGTCAAATACCAAACCATGCTTGGCAGCAGTTAAATTAGTAAGATGTTTGATAAGCTGCGGATAAAGCTCGGTGCTAACAGCCGCGTCATCAAAATAGTTTGTCACTTGGTATTCATTAGCAACCAAGCCAAAGCCATCTTCATTTAGCGTTGGGGCTTTTATTAATGAGCGAGCATTGGCAATATTCACCACACGTTTATCTATTTGTTCAGTTAGTTTATCTGCGCTCTTTTTGATGGAGGATAAATCAAAGGTCGCTTGAATGTTTGGCTTGATATAGTTAATTTCAGCGATAATTTCTGCCTGGTCTTGTTCTGCCACACCCAATAACATATTAACTCCCAATTAAGCTTGGTAATGACTCATAAACTTGATGGGATGTATGCTAAGCTCCTTTCAATACAATTAAAAACAATATGATTTTGTAAGAGATACAAAAATGAGTGGTATCAACCGACTGGACATTAAGCAACTGCGGGTTTTACAGTTATTATTGCAAGAAAGAAATTTGTCGAAAGTCGCTAATATTATGGGCTTAACTCAGCAAGCGATTAGTGAACAGCTGAAAAAATTACGCTACACCTTTGACGATGAAATGTTTATACGCACCAGTAATGGCGTTATTCCTACGCAAGTTGCAGAAAACATGGAACATCAGATAAATCAAATATTGGCAGATATCGATAATTTAATAACAGGTGAAAAGTTTAACCCCGCAGAGCTTTCAGGAATATTACAGATAAGCTCGTCAGACTATGCGCTGGTCACTATTTTGCCGTTGTTATTAACACAAGTGAATGCTTTAGCACCAAACTTAAAGGTTATCATCAGGGATTTTGAATCAGATAATTTAAACCAGCTAATGGTAACGGGCGAACTTGATTTGGTATTTACCTTCCCTGAATTTATTCCTGAAAACTATCCGAACAAACGTTTGTTTGAAGATCATCATGTTTGTGTAACAGGACAGCATTCAATTTATCGTGATAAGAAGTACAGCTTGCTAGAAATAGCCCAGCTGCCACAGATTATTATTTCCCCTTCAAGACCCAATTTAAAAGGCTCGCACGATTCTTGGTTTGCTAAAAAAGGCGTAAAAAGAAATATATTAATGTCAGTGCCGAGCTTCTCTGCGGCATCAACCATTATTGAAGCAACCAACACCATTGCATTTTTGCCATCAAGACTACTACCAGATCCCAAATTAGTACCGATTGAACTTGAACAAAACCCACCAAAGTTCGATGTAATTGTTGCGTGGCACCCACGCTCAAACAATAATCCACTGCATCAATGGCTATTGAGTTTATTGGATAGTATTTTCTGCTCGGCTGAAATTAACACTTAATGGTTTCTTAGTTTTAACAATGCGTGTAAACCAATACGATAATTGAATCGGTTTACACTTTTAGCGACATAAGCTTATTTGAAAGAAGGAAAAGTGAAGCTAACGACTTAAAGATTATTAAACTCATCAAGCCATTGCGAAAAAGAATCAGAGACTTTTTGCACAGTGCACAAGCCTTGATTAAAAAACCATACCGGTGAATCTTCGTGCTTAGCTGTACAGTCATTTTGTTTAAAACAAAACATATTGCCCTTACAGTCAGAGGCAAACAAAATATGACCTTTCTCCATTCCGGTCATTTCATAAAGCTTTGATAGTGAAAATACATCATCTAAACTTAAAAAGTCTTGTACCTCAGAAACATCGACACCTAAGTCACAAATTCTGGTTAGTACATTAGGCGAGTGCACTAAACCATAAGTGGTTAATAAATATTTATAAGCGTCTGGTAATACGGCATCAAACTTAGCTTCAAGCTCAGCAATATCATCGCTATTGATAGGTACCATGGCATTTTTACTGCCCCAGTTTTTTACAAATAAATCAATACTATTCATTATTATCTTTAAAAATTACCTTTAAAAAATTAGCGGAAAAGTTAGCACATGCTTGTGCAATTAATTGGCTGTCAAAGTGAAAGGCTGACAACTAGTAAGTCAACCTTTCTGCAATAGCCATTAATTGTTAATTTACAACATGTGGTTACGCAAGCTTTAACTGCGTTACTAACCATGTGGCAATATCACGAACTTGTGTTGGATGAACGCTATGTTCCATTGGGTAAGTTTGCCACTTAACCGGATAGTTTTTAGCTTTTAATAAATTATTCGCCATTTGACCTGCGCTCAGCAATACAACATTGTCGTTATCACCATGTTGTTGCAAAATAGCAGTATTACTATTCGCTGCACTTAATTGCTCAGGTAAAGCATCAGCATTAGGTAAATAACATGACAACGCCATAATGCCTGCAAGTTTTTCAGGGTAACGTAAACCTGTAAACAACCCCACTACGCCGCCTTGACTAAACCCTGCCAAAACAATATTGCTAGCAGGAATACCACTGTCAATTTGCTCTTGAATCAAGGCCTTTACTTTAACTTCAGACTCTAATACACCAGCCATATCAGCTCTGTTGTGTAAATCCATGCTCTTAATGTCATACCATGAACGCATGATATAACCTTGATTAATTGTTACTGCTTGTTGTGGAGCATGCGGAAAAATAAAGCGTACTGCATGATTATTAGGAAGTTTTAATTCAGGTACAATTGGTGCAAAGCCATCTCCTGAGTCACCTAAGCCATGCAGCCAAATAACACATGACGTTGCTGGTACATTAGGTTCAATAGTAATACGATCTAGTGGAGCAGTAGACATGCTTCCCTCTTATTTTGTGAGATTATTTAATTGCCGCTATCATACCGTTTCTCTAGATCCCGATACAACTAGCATTCTCAATATTAATGCCGTGACAGCATTAATATTTTCTTTAATTCATTTCCGTTACGAGTTAATTGTTACTAGAGTTTTCAAATACCTATTAAAGATTGACGCATTTAGCTAAGCCCAATAAGGTGTAGTAATAAGCACCACATTGCGACGGAAGCACAATGAAAAATAAACTCTTAACTATTTTCAAAAATTCATCTTCGATAAGTTGCATCATTGTTTTACTGCTGCCTAACCTTTCTTTTGCTCAAAATCATGAGCGTGGCACTTTACCACCACCAAGAAAACTAACCGAGCAACAAGCAAAAGTTGCTGCAGCTAACTACAAAAAATATTGCGTACTTTGTCATGGTGAAGACCGAGAAGGCCATGCTAATGACCATGCGCCATCATTACGAAGTAAAAGCTTAATGGAGTCCGGTGTTGCCCATCAAATATTACGCCCAATGTCATACGGCAGAAAAGGTACTGCAATGGGAGGCTACTTAGATGAAGTAGGCGGCCCAATGACCTTAGATGAAACTTGGGATCTAACCTATTGGTTATTTGAAATGTCAGGTGTTGAACGGTTAAAGTTTTCTACCAAGCCAGTTCAAGGCAACGTGAAGCATGGAGAAGACGTTTATCAGCAACACTGTAGTTCATGCCATGGGGACAAGGGCCAAGGTATTTCCGCTCCTGCTTTAGCAAATCAATCAGCGTTGGCACATAATACTGATGAATTTATTCGTCATGCTATAGAAAACGGCCGACAAGATACGCCGATGAAAGCCTTTAAAGACATATTGCCGAGCGATAGTATTAACGATATTACCGCATTTCTTCGCAGCAAAGCTTTAGGCTGGAAAGAAGAACGGACCATACTAAAAACACTACCGACACCAGAACAATACGTTATTAATAAAAACGGACAAGATCCAAACTTTACGCTACAAGACGGCATGTATGTCTCATCAGAGCATTTGCATCAAGCATTGAAAGACAAGAAAAGAATGGTGTTACTCGATACGCGCGTACCTTCTGTTTGGCAAACCGCTCATATTGAAGGTTCAATTCCGTTTCCATATTATGCCGACCTTGACGAAACTGTGGCAGGAATTCCCAAAGACGTACAAATCATTGCCTATTGCTCTTGCCCTCGAGCTGCCGCTGATTACACGATAAAAAAACTACGAAAGCGTGGTTATACTCGTACCGCAGTTTTATGGGAAGGTGTATTCGGCTGGATGAATTTAGGCTACCCTGTAATGCGTGGAGATATTGAAGGGATCTCCAATTAAATTATTTTATTTAATCAGCCTGATATCAACATATATCAGGCAAGGAAGCATAAGTGCGAATTTTCAAAGTTTTTTCAATTGCTGTTGTAGCATTACTCATTCTGCTAACCACCACTTACATAGCTCGTATTGCTGTTATAAATAACTTAGCAAAAGAACAACTGACTTTAGCCAACATAAAACTCACCTGTTTAGATTTTAGCCTGACGAGCAATATGAATATTGTGGTCGATAAACTATGTTTAAAAAGCCTTAAAGCAGATATTGAAATATTTGATACCAAGGTGCAATGGCAGTATTCACCGGAATTTAAAGTTATCAATGTAGATGTAAAACAGGCCAACGTAATCGGCACAGAGCATTTGTTTTCTGAGCAAGATAATGACACTGAAAACAATGAAGCTGACAGCAGCAGTCAAATATCATCACTATTACAACCTTACGTTAAGCAAATTGAGCAATTAAATTTACCGACAAATATCAATGTTAGTAAGCTGACTTATTTACCTTTTGACTCTGTTGCTCATTTAGAACATTCAAATATTTCGAGTCAACGCCCTCTTACAACAAGTTATATTGCTAGCTTATCGGCAGTAAATAATTCCATTTACTTTTCACTAAAAAATGCCAATAACGTTGAGTTTATTAAAGTTACATTAGATAGAAACAAGAGTACTAATAAGCAAGAAGAAGGTTTCACTATTGGCCTGAACAGCAAGTTAACAATACTGAAAAACTTCATCAATGTGCATCAACTACCGATAAAAGCGGAACTACAAAACATTTTGAGCCACACCAAAATATCGGGTGATATCAACAGCGTAATCACGTATAAAAACGATAAGCTTAGTGTACATAATCAAATAACAGAGCTTGATATTAGCGCTGAAAATGGTGTGAGTAAAAGTGGTCCATTTCAATTAACCGGTGCACTCAACTTTCATAGTCAACTAGCACTTGCAACAAACAAAACCTTAAATAGTACTAGCAATGACACCGACAATAGTATTTCACTAAAATTTAGCAATAAAAATACAGTTTCATTGAATTATAGCCAGCCTCACCTGATGCTAATATTAGAAGAAAAGAAAGTATCTTCGGCATTAATTTCAATACTAAAAGATAACCCGCTCACTAACTTAACAATTACGCTAGCAGACAATGCAACACTTAGCCTAAACGATAAAAACCTTAACCTTAGCGATATTGAAGTTACAGCTTACGGTGATGAACGAGAGCACCTAATTGAACTTACTAATGTTGATTTTTCTTTGGCGAAAGATAAAAATGAAATATCAGCACAACCTATATCTAATTTAGCGATTGAACGTTTTATCATTGATAGCGAAATTAAACTAGCTGATATAGCTTCATACACCACCTTACCTGTTTCTCTACATTTAGAAGGCTCGCTAGACAAAGTTAACCAAAAAACAATGCTTAGCTTAACGAAAAACTCCCTCGTTACAGCGAAAAACATTATGCTAACAAAGCAGCATGCTAAAGCTAAAAAAGCCAAGATTTTACTTGGCCTTAAAACATTATCATCAACATTTGAGGGGAATTTACAGCTTTTAGACAACAAGCTTTTGAGTGTGAGCTTAAAAACACAAAGCCAAGCGTCACAAATCAATGTGCCAAAAACATTACAAATAAATTCATTTGAACTTATGAGTGAAATTAAAGGTAACCTCGATGACATTCAAATTAATGCCACCACCAGTGCTGATGGTGTCAATCTTGGCAGTATTATTGTTTCTGGTCCTGCACTAACACCTAAAATACAAGTTGCGGCAAACGATTTACAATTAACTGACTTATTATCATTAAATATTCAACTTCCGACTAAAGTTGAGCTTATTGATGGCTTGCTAGATTACAGCGTATCTGGTCAAGTGACGGACTTAAACGATATTAAAAACACACCACTTAGCGCCTCAGTCGCAGTAACATCAGCCAGCGGCGACATTGACGGAATTTGGCTGCAAGAGCTTAGCTGGCAACAACATTTCACTATACTCGCAGGAAAAATAACAACAACGCCTAGCAAGAAAGAAAACTTAACCGTTGAGTTAATTGAAACTCCTACGCCAATATCAAAGCTTTCTATTAATACCAACTGGACTTTTAACAAGCACTTTAAATTTTCAGCCAATAAACTTAAGGCTGATGTTTTAGGCGGCAGTTTTTCCATTCCAACATTACAATGGCCTTTTGAGCATGGCCATTCAGTAAACGTTCAGCTTAAAAGTATAGACTTAGAGCAAGTTCTAGCATTAGACAAGAAACAAGGTATCGTTGTCACGGGTGACATTTCAGGACAACTTCCCGTTACATTTGACGGTGAAAAATATATTATTGAAGACGGTGAACTGCATAATATTAGCAACGGCTTGATACAAGTTATTGATAATCCAGCAGTAGCAGAGCTAAAAGCTAGCAATAGTCAGCTACAACTGGCATTTGATGCGCTGCAAAACTTGCACTACCATCAGCTTTCATCTGCCGTTTCTATGGGAGACGATGGTTATATGCTTTTAGAAACAGTAATAAAAGGTCGTAACCCTGATATCGATAACGATGTTAATCTCAATTTAAATTTAAGTTACGACTTGCTGGGGTTACTTGAATCCTTGTCAATAACACAACGTTTTGAAGAAAGTATTATCAAAGGTTTACAAAAAAATAAGGAGTAAGTATGAATAAAATACTAACCGCAGTGTTAGCTATTTTTATAATGAGTGCCTGCACGCATAAAATAGAAGTTAGCGCAAAAGAGCCAATCACGATTAATTTAAATCTAAAAATTGATCATGAAATAAAGGTCAAAGTAGATAAAGAACTAGACGATATATTTAGTGACGAAAGCGACGTATTTTAGGGAGATGTAATGAGTAATTTAACTAATAAATTTATAAAAAAACTTACCTGTGCTGTTTTAGTATCAACAATGGCATTTTCAGCTTGGGCAATTTCACTTAGCGACGCAAAAAAACAAGGTCTAGTCGGTGAAATGCAAAATGGCTATTTAGGTATGGTTGTTGAAAGCGCAGAAGCTAAAAGTTTAGTAGCTAGCGTTAATAAAAAGCGTAAAACTATTTACATGAACTTAGCGCGAAAAAACAAAATTACTATGCAACAAGTTACTGCGTTAGCGGGTGAAAAAGCTTTAGCAAAAACCCAGTCTGGACATTTTATCAAGAATGCTTCTGGGCAATGGGTTAAAAAATAATTTGTTTTAACAACGACTAAAGCTTATTCGTAAGCTTAAAAAGTGAGAGTTACTCGTTTACATTAAGCAGTAAAATATTAATTTAAACAAAATAAAGTGACTCTCATTTTAGTTATCCTCCGTACGTTAATGGTCCGCACTATAACTTCAGTAACTAAGTAGTGAGTTATCAGCAAAGCATATTCACCATAACAACCTTATACTGAAGCTAAGTAATAACATGAAGCAACATTAATACTGTTTTGTGCTAAATGCACCATGTAAATAGCGCAAACTAGCCGTATAATATGCTGCCACGTAGCTTTTAAATCCAAGAACACATTCAATGCCAGCAACTAGCCAAAACTGTTTAGCTGAACTTACTAAGCCAAGCAAAAATCACCAACACTTCAAAATATTTAAGCCATATGGCTTTTTAAGTCAGTTTGTACCTGAATCACGAAAGAAAAAACATTTACTTGGCGAGCTATACAACTTCCCCGATAAAACGATGGCAGTTGGACGATTAGATCACGACTCAGAAGGCTTATTACTACTCACAACCGACGGTATGATGAGCTACAAAGTTAGAAGCAAAGAGATAGAAAAAGAGTACTACGTACAAGTTGACGGTATAATTACAGAACAAGCATTATTACAGCTACAAAATGGTGTTGAAATTACAGTCAATGGAGCTAAATATAAAACCTTACCTTGTAAAACACTGAGACTAAAAGATGAACCTAAACTGCCTGCACGTGGCCGCAAAATTCGCGATCCAAAGCATGGCCCTACGAGCTGGATTTCTATTACGCTATGTGAAGGAAAAAACAGGCAGATCAGAAAAATGACCGCTGCTGTAGGTTTTGCCACATTAAGGTTAGTAAGAGTTCGAATTGGCAAAATTCATATCGATGGCTTGATGGCTGGTGAAGTTGTTAAGTTGACCAATTTTGACGCTGCACTAAGTCGCTAAAACCACAAATACTTATCCTTTTATCCTTTGAAAATTAAAACGTACTTTCGGCACCTAAAAAAAATAAAAAGTGCCCTCCTTGCTCACTCTAACGCTCAGAGGTTTTATTGTTAAAGAATGAACAGCAGCTCCAGCCAACTTTGGATCAACATGTTTAAACAATAAAGTCAGACAGTTATTTTTCCGACTCGATAATCTCCAATAACACTTGTTTAAATGTTTCTTGAGGCTGAGCCCCCGTAAGCGCACTTTTTTGGTTAAATACCACAGTAGGCACGCCACTCACTCCCATTTGTTGCCATTGTGCTATTTGCGCTTTCACTCGGTTTTTTATGCTTTGGTCGGCAAGTGCCTTTTTTGACTGCTTAGCGCTTATACCAACAGCTTCAGCCTCTTGAATAAGTACACTTCGATCAGATACATCTTTGTGTTCTGTAAAATATGCGCTAAAAAATCGCATTTTAAGCTCTGTTTGTTTACCAACTTGGTGTGCATAATCAAGTAAAACGTGAGCGTCTAAAGTATTAACTATTTTCATACCATCAAAAAAGTTAAAATTAAAACCATGTTCAGCACCTGCTTGGGATATGCTCTCTCTTGAACGATCACTCTCTGCTTTTGAAGAACCATATTTTCTCGCAATATGTGCTCGAAGCTCTTCGCCTTCAGATGGCATATCAGAGTTAAGCTCAAATGGTTGCCATTCAATTTCTACTCTATCTTGTAAACCTAATTCAACAATGGCTGCAGCTAAATTGTTATAGCCAATAATACACCATGGGCAAACAACATCTGATATGATGTCGATTTTTAATTTTTCATTCATTTTTAGGTTCCTAGTTCATGTAGCAAAATTAAATCTTTGATATATAAACATTTGCTAATCAGGCTTTTGCACTATGGCAGTTTTCAAGTTTCGAGCGCTTAATCACATAATGTTTTATTATCGAAGTGAGCTGTAACAGCAGTCATCACGGCTTCTTCACTAGCACGTAAACGATAATCTTCTGATTGATCAATCCAAACAATATTACCTGACTCATCTATGAGTATTGAGGTTGGAATCGACATAGACTTGTATTTCATTTTCCAAGGCAAAGGCATGGCAATACCGAACATATTGATGGTGTCGTTATCTGTTGCACCAAGCGCTTTATGATGTTCAACACCATATTGACGAATAATAGCCAAATCAGGATCCGACACTAAGATATGCGAAATATTGTCACGAACAACATGTTTTTTTTGCTGATCGCTATTGTCGTTTGAAATACCGATAATTTGAACATCGAATTCGGCCAGCTTTGGTTTAAGTGCTTCGAACATAACCAATTCAGCTGAACAGTAAGGACACCATGAACCTCGATAAAACTTTAATAATGTTCTTTTACCAACAAGCATTGATGAATCAAAGTTTGCCACTTTAAAAGGCAAAAATTGGTCACCTACCGACACGTTAATATCGCCAATAGGAGTCGCTTTAGTGGCAAGAAAAAATGTAAAAGTTGCTGATGTAAACAATACAAGCAACGCTAGTAAAGTCATCACAACTGTATTTAATATTGATGTAGGTTCGGTAAATAATGTACCTATTGCCCACAACGATAATAAAGACCCCATCAACATAGAAAACTTAAGTAAGATAGGATTCTTCGGCGTTTGATTATTTTTCAACTTATAAAAATAATGTATCAGCGCAATATTTAACAGAAAAAAACTAATGATAGAATAAATCATAATGTATTGGTCTCTACAGTGTCCAGAAGTAAAATAGGGACTGTTACATCCCCTTAATTAAAAGGATTAGCTATTCGTTACTTAGTCCAAGTAAATTGTTCAAACATTGCATCTACCAGAGTATCAGCAACGTGATTTACATAGTTACTAATAACTTTTTGCGACAAACCTAGTATCACTTCCAGTACTTGCTGCTGACCATAACCGGCAATAAAAAAAGCATTCATTTGCTCCGTCGAAACATTGCCACGTTCACGCACCATCGCCAAGGTAAAGTCATGTAGTGCTTGTAGTTTTGTTGTCGGCATTACTGTTTGATTGCGCAATGCTTCAGTAACCGCTGGGTCAACTTTCATCGAATGTGCAATCGCCGTATGCGCAGGAACACAGTAATGGCATTCATGCTCTACGTTAATAGTTTGCCAAACAACGGTGAGTTCTTCAGCATCAAAAGAAGTTGCCGTAAATAACTGATGCAATTGTTGATAGGCCTTTAGTGTTTCTGGTGATTCAGCCATAACAGCATATAAGCCAGGTACAGTTCCCATTTGCTTAATTGCGCCTTCTAACATTGCTTTACTTTTCTCTGGTGCTGTTTCTACAGTGTGTAATTTAAAGTTATTCATTACGTTGCTCCAATCATTAAATACTTACATAAATGGCTTAGGACTAAGTGCTAAGTTAAGAAAGTAAATAACTGTTCCCCCTTTATTGATGAAATGAAGTATAAAACACAATGAACGATCGTTCAATATAAATTTGAGCGATCGTTCAAAACAATTTTATTGATATGGGTACTGCTGATTTACTTGATAATTAAACCTTAAAAATTAAACCTTAAAAATAAAAACAAAGCTCTATCATAACTATCGGCTGATAAGTCAGCCAAATTTGGCTTTACATAAAAAGATAAAACCTTATAATTGAACGATTGTTCAAACTTTGTTTTATAGGTGAATATAATGACAAAAAAAACAAAATATGATCGCCAAGAAGTAATAGATAAAGCAACTAATCTTTATTGGAAGAAAGGTTTTCACGCAACATCGATGCGTAACTTACAAGACGAAATAGATATGCGTCCGGGCAGTATATATGCAGCCTTTGGTAGCAAAGACGAATTATTTAAAGAAGCATTAAAAAACTATACCGGTATGGCTCTTACTCAGCTTCAGCAATTTAGAGACGAGCATGACTCAGTAATTGCTACACTAACAGCATTTATAAAAGCGCAGGTTATTGATACCCAAAATGACGCGCCTAACGGTATGTGCATGCTAGCTAAAACTATTGGCGAGCTAACAGAAGATAACCAAGACCTTATCGATACGACCAAAGTTCATTTAGGCGAGATTGTTAATGCGTTTATATTACTAATAAAAGAAGCTCAAGCATTAGGTGAAATAGACAAAGATAAAAACGCTGAAGATTTAGCTATACATATACAAATTCAAATTGCTGGGTTGCGCACCTTTGCCAAAATGAATGGTGATAAATACCTATTAAGCACTAAAGTTGAAGATATTTTTAGTCACTACCCTTTTTAATATTCTAGGTCGACACTTTAGGAAACTTCTATGAATCATCGTATAAGTTTATCTGACATAAACGAAACAATATCAAAGTTACGTATTTTAAACTCCTAGATTTTAACAACATTTTGGTTATTATGATTACATGAATATATAGCTTTTAGTGCTGCTTCATATCAAATGATGTACTTAACCAACTTGATAGACCCCAATTAATTACAGTTATTCAGTGTTACTATTTATGTTACTAAAAAAGCTGAGTTTTACAAACCTTTATTAATTCTCTTTAACCATAAAAAAACCCGAGAACCTTGTTTTAACTAGGCTTTCGGGTCTTTATTGGTTCTGTTAGAACCTTGTTTTGGTGCAGATGGAGAGACTCGAACTCTCACGCCCTAAGGCACCACCCCCTCAAGGTGGCGCGTCTACCAATTCCGCCACATCTGCATTAAACTTTTTAAACTATATATTTTATTAAGTTATTTTGCTTATTCTGAGGAAAACAAGCTAACTTAATTTTTAGACTAGTTTGGTACGTCGCTATCTTTTTCTACTGGAGCGTCGCTACTAGGTACGTCAGCATTGTCTACTTTAGGCTCAAGGCTTTCAGTAGGGATAGCATCTGTTGCTGGTGCAACTTGACCCGCAGGTACAGATAGGTTATCAAAGTCAGCACCTGACTTAACACGATTCGCTGTTAAGTTACCTAATATTAAGCTGATTACAAAAAATGCAATAGCTAGGTAAGTAGTCGTTTTAGTTAAGAAGTTACCAGAACCACTTGAACCAAAGATGGTAGCTGAAGAACCAGCACCGAATGATGCGCCCATATCGGCACCTTTACCTTGTTGAATTAGCACTAGGCCAATTAGACATAAGGCAACGATCAAATACACTACGATTAACACTTGATACAACATTTTATTATCCCTTTGCTGCCGAACAAATTACTTTAAATTCATCGGCTTTTAAACTAGCACCGCCGATTAATCCACCATCGATATCAGCTTGTGCAAATAATTCTTCACAGTTTGTCGCATTGACACTGCCACCATACAACAATGGCAGTTTAACTGCGACGTTTTCATCAACTTTCGCAATAAATTCACGAATAAATTGATGAGTTGCTTGTGCCATTTCTGGCGACGCTGTTTTTCCAGTACCTATTGCCCAAACCGGCTCATACGCAATAACAACATCTGTAAATCTTTCAATACCGATTTCGTCTATAACCGGCTGCAATTGAGCGGCTAAAACAGTTTCAGTTTTTTCTGCCACACGCTCGTCTTCACTTTCACCTATACATAAAATAGGTTTAAGACCAGCATCTAAAGCAGTTTTAACTTTATGTGCCACTAGTGAGCTTGATTCATTGTAAATACTACGACGTTCTGAATGTCCTAATATTACATAACTCACGCCAACTTCTTGTAACATTGAAGTTGAAATTTCACCAGTAAAAGCGCCTTTAGCATGCTCATTTAAGTTTTGAGCACCTAAGCTAAACGCTTCAGCTAAGTTTGCATTAGCACTTGCTAAGCTAAATGCCGCTAAGTAAGGAAAGCTAGGACAAACAACGACTTCAACATTTTCATTTAGTGTTACGTTATTTAACTCTGAAACCATTGAGTTGACTAAAGCTAAACTGCCATTCATTTTCCAGTTTGCTGCAACTATTGCGCGTCTATTCATATTTCATTCCTAAATCAAAGCGGCGAGATATTAACTAACCTGTAGGCAAGATACAAGTTTTTCAAGCAATATCTCGTTCAATTGCTTAATATTCGTCCGACATAGCAAATCAGTAAACAAATATCGTTAACAAGCTAACTTTACGGCATCAGCAATTTCGTTTGCGAGTGCGGTAACTTCATCATGTTCAGGCCCTTCAACCATCACGCGAATAAGTGGCTCTGTACCTGATTTTCTTAGTAATACTCGGCCGCGACCACTTAGTTTATCATTCACTTGATGCACAGCAGCAACAACACTGTTGTTCACCAATGGATCGCTATCACCGGTAAATCGAACATTCACTAAAACTTGTGGTAATTTCTTCATGCCTTGGCGCAATTCAAGTAAGGTTTTACCGGTATTACAAACAGCTGTTAATACATTTAATGCTGCGATAATGCCATCGCCTGTAGAGGTATGATTAAGGTTAATAACATGACCAGAGTTTTCTGCTCCTAACTGCCATCCCTTCTGCTTAAGCATTTCCATTACGTAGCGATCACCGACCTTACTTCGTGCAAATGGTACGCCCATGTCTGCAAGCGCAAGTTCTAAGCCCATGTTGCTCATTAACGTGCCAACAACACCGCCACGAATGCTGCCACTTTGTAGGTCATTACAAGCAATAACATATACACATTCATCACCGTCCATAATATAACCGGTGTGGTCAACCATCATTAAGCGATCACCGTCACCATCAAGGGCAATACCTAAATCAGCTTTATGCTCAACAACGGCTGCGCTAATAGCTGCCATAGAAGTAGCACCACATTCATGGTTAATATTAGTACCATTTGGCGCAGTACCAATTTCTATAACTTCAGCGCCTAGTTCACGAAAAACGTTGGGTGCAATGTGATAAGTTGCGCCATGTGCACAATCAACCACCATTTTAATGCCCTTTAATGAATACTGGCTTGGAAAGTTACTTTTACAAAATTCAATATAACGACCCGCAGCGTCGTCAATTCGATTAGCTTTTCCTAGGTGTGCCGATTCAACACAACCCATTTCTTGGTCTAGTTCAGCTTCAATAGCTAGTTCAACAGCGTCAGGTAATTTTTGCCCGTCTTGTGAGAAAAATTTAATGCCATTGTCGTAAAATGGATTATGAGAAGCGCTGATAACGATACCCGCTTCTGCGCGAAATGTTTTTGTTAAGTAAGCAATACCAGGTGTTGGCATTGGTCCTAATAAACCAATATCAATGCCTGCTGCTGAAAAGCCTGCTTCTAATGCCGATTCCAGCATATAGCCAGAAATTCGCGTGTCCTTACCTATTAGTACTTTTTTGGTACCTTGAGCCGCTAAAACACGACCTGCGGCATAGCCTAGCTTCATCACAAATTGTGGTGTAATTGGGTATTGACCTACCAAGCCACGAATTCCATCAGTACCAAAATATCTTCTTTCTGACATTATTGTCTCCATTGCGCCTAGCGCTTTGCCTTCGGCATTTTAATGTGTAAATTTATACCGTACTGACTATTGATTGTCAGCCACAGCTTTTAATATTTTTATTGCATCCACTGTCTCTTCAACATCGTGAACACGAATTATTTTTGCGCCTTGTTGAACCGCAACGATAGCAGTACTTAAGCTACCAGCAAGACGTTGTTCAACATCTCGATTTAATAAATGACCTATCATAGACTTTCGAGATATGCCGGCAAGTATTGGACAATTTAATTTTTCAAACGCTGATAAGTTAGCCAATAGGTGATAATTTTGCGCCAAGGTTTTACCAAAGCCAAAGCCGGGATCTAAAATCAAGCGTTCTTTCGCAATACCTGCGTCAATACAAGCGTTAATACGTTGCTCAAAGAATAAAATAATATCGTCAACAACGTTACTGTACGTTGGCTCGTTTTGCATTGTTCTAGGCAAACCTTGCATATGCATTAAACAAATAGGTACATCACTATTTGCCAATACCGCTAAACAGCCTTCATTTTGCAGCGCACGTACATCGTTAATAATATCAGCGCCACTTTCAATAGCCGCTTTCATCACTGATGCTTTGCTGGTATCGATAGAAACCACAACATCAAATTTTTGTTTAATAGCTTTTAATACTGGAATTACACGCTCAAGTTCGTCTTTTTCACTAACGTCTTTGGCACCAGGTCGAGTCGATTCACCGCCAATGTCAATAATTGTCGCACCAGCAGCAATCATACGTTCAACTTGCTCAAGTGCATGGTCAAAATGAGCGAATTTACCACCATCAGAAAAAGAATCGGGAGTCACGTTTAGAATTCCCATCACTTGCGGTGATGATAGATCTACTATTGAATTAGGGCAGTTAAGTTGCTTAAGCACAATATTCTCTTCATTTAGCTTATATTCAACCAAGCATATGGCCAAACTAGCATTTATTATTTTAGCGTTTACAAGCCAGTAACTAACGCATAAACGCTAAAATAATAAAGCCTCAATAAGTATTAAATCAATTGATTTAAACCATTGAGGCTTTAGATTTTTATGTATTAACTATTTAGCTGGAATATCTGAAGTATCAGTTGAACTTGATGGCTCAGAAGATTCCTTTTTTTCGCTATCTGCTTTTGCTGATGGCTTGCTTGAGTCAGTATTGTTTGAACTGTCATCAGAGCTAGTTGCATCAAAATCAGCTGGTGGACGAACCTTAGTACGATTCATTAAGTCATCAACTTGCAATGCATCAATTGTTTCGTATTCCATCAAGGCGTCTTTCATTGCATGTAAAATATCTTCATTTTCTTTCAATATTTTAGCAGCGCGCTCATAGTTACGATTAACAAAGGCTCTAATTTCTTCATCAATAGCATGTGCTGTATCATCTGACATGTTTAATGATTTAGAAGACGTTCTTCCTAAGAATACTTCACCTTCTTCTTCAGCGAACAACATAGGACCCATTTTTTCAGAAAAGCCCCATTGAGTTACCATTTTACGAGCAAGTTGCGTAGCACGTTCAATATCATTTGAAGCGCCCGTAGAAACTTTTTCGAAACCGTAAATCATTTCTTCAGCAATACGGCCACCATATAATGATGAAATATTACTTTCTAAATGCTGTTTACTGTGACTGAAGCGGTCTTGTTCAGGTAAGTACATGGTTACACCTAACGCACGACCACGAGGCATAATACTGACTTTATAAACTGGGTCATGATCTGGTACTAAGCGACCAACAATGGCGTGACCGGCTTCATGATAAGCTGTCATTTCTTTCTCAGCTTCATTCATTACCATCGAACGACGTTCTGAGCCCATCATTATTTTGTCTTTAGCTTTTTCAAATTCTGCCATACCAACAACACGACGTGCTGAACGTGCAGCAAATAGTGCCGCTTCGTTAACTAAGTTAGCTAAATCAGCACCAGAAAAGCCTGGAGTACCACGGGCAATAACTGATGGTTTAACATCATCACCTAATGGCACTTTACGCATATGTACTTTAAGAATTTGTTCACGACCACGGATATCAGGTAAACCAACCGTTACTTGACGGTCAAAACGACCTGGGCGCAATAATGCAGGGTCTAATACATCTGGACGGTTAGTTGCGGCAATAACGATCACCCCTTCATTACCTTCAAAACCATCCATTTCAACTAGCATTTGGTTTAATGTTTGTTCACGTTCATCATGACCGCCCCCCATACCCGCGCCACGTTGACGACCTACAGCATCGATTTCATCGATAAAGATAATACATGGTGCAGATTTTTTCGCTTGCTCGAACATGTCTCGAACACGTGAAGCACCAACACCAACAAACATTTCAACAAAGTCTGAACCAGAAATAGTAAAGAACGGTACTTTAGCTTCACCGGCAATAGCTTTTGCTAATAAAGTTTTACCTGTACCCGGTTGGCCTACCATTAAAACACCCGATGGAATGCGTCCACCTAGCTTTTGAAAGCGTGAAGGGTCTTTTAGGTAATCAACTAATTCTGAAACTTCTTCTTTTGCTTCGTCACAACCAGCAACATCAGCAAAAGTAGTTTTAATTTGATCTTCGCTTAGTAAACGCGCTTTTGATTTGCCGAAGCTCATCGCACCTTTACCACCACCACCTTGCATTTGACGCATGAAGAATATCCACACACCAATAAGCAGTATCATCGGGAACCACGAGATGAATATTGACGTAAGTAAACTTTGTTCTTCAGGTAATTCACCAGAAGCGTTAACACCTTGCTTAACTAAATCGTTGATTAAATCACGATCATAGCCACCAGGGATAACAGTAACGAAGTTTTCACCACTACGTTTAATACCATTTATAACGCCATTTCTATCAACGTCAACTTCTCGAATTTGTCCTTGACGTACGTCTTGGATAAATTGTGTGTAATCTACTTGTTGTTCATTGTCGCTTCCAGGGGTAAAACTTTGGAAAACAGACATTAATACAACTGCAATAACTAACCATAAAATAAGATTTTTTGCCATATCGCTCAACTTAATGACCTCTTGCTAATGTTCAAAATGGTGCGATGAAATAATTCCATCTAATTTACTACAATTTAAAGCCGGTAGCCACAAGATAAACTTCACGTGAACGAGCACGTGACGATTCAGGCTTGCGAGTCTTAACGGTTTTAAATGCGGCTCGAGCATCTTTCATAAACTGCTCAAACCCCTCTCCTTGGAACACTTTCACAACAAAAGCGCCATCTTTCTTTAATACTTGATTACACATATCTAATGCTAACTCCACTAAATACATGCTGCGAGCTGCATCCGCAACTTCATTACCGGTAAAATTAGCTGCCATGTCAGACATCACAACATCAATATTTTTGCCGTTAATTCTTTCCAATAATGCATCTAATACTGCTTCTTCACGAAAATCACCTTGAAGAAAATCTACGCCAGCAATAGGATCCATTGATAAAATATCACAGGCTACCACTTGGCCATTATCACCAACAGCTTTAGTAGCATATTCTGACCAACCACCTGGCGCCGCACCTAAGTCGACTACCTTCATGCCCGGCTTAATAAGTTTGTCTTTCTTGTTTATTTCTTCAATTTTAAAAACAGCACGTGAGCGAAGCCCCAATCTTTGCGCTTTCTTTACGTATTCATCATCAAAATGCTCTTTTAACCACCGAGCACTACTGACACTGACCTTATTTTTACTCATTTATTCCACTTATATAATTATGCGGTTCAAGGCTATACAGCCCAGTTATACACTTATTTTACTACTAACTACCAAGATAAAGGCACTAATTCTTATATAAAATCACTAAAAAAGTACATTTAAAAGCTGTCACTTAGTAAACAATATTAGTATTACAAACTAGATGGAGGTAAAATAGTGATAATTCAAGCTAACTTGTAACGAAAATTGTTAATGATCTTAAATAAAAAACAAATCCAATATTTAAAAGGCCTAGCACATAGCCTTAAACCCGTTGTATTACTTGGTAACAACGGCCTTACTGAAGCGGTAGTTGCAGAAATCGATTTCGCTTTAAATCATCACGAATTAATCAAAGTTAAAATTCCAACAGATGATCGTGAAACTAAAGCACTTATTGTTGAGGCGATTTGTCGTGAAACAAACTCAACTAAAGTGCAAGTTATCGGTAAAACACTCGTTGTTTTCCGCCAAGGCGAAGAAAAGAAAATTCGCGTGCCGAAAATCTAATCATTTTCTAACACTGATTAAGTTTTACTTTAAAAAGGGCTACTGCCCTTTTTTTATATCTGGATCATTATCAAAAATAACAAACCCACTACATTAGAATAAACTAATATACAATATTTTTTGCTTAGCATAGAATGTTAGCTACTACATAAATGGTGAAAAGGTTTTGAAATGATTTTATCTGTACCTGAATTAGTTGCCCAAGCGAAAGAGTCTGTTGAGTGTATTAACGCTGAGCAAGCATTTAAAAGTAAAGCTGCTACGTTTATTGATGTTCGAGAGCCGGCAGAATGCAATGTCTCGACAGTTGAAGGGTCAATACAAATTCCACGTGGTGTTTTGGAAATGAATATAGCAAAGCACTGCGCAGATGCTGATATGGAAATTTACTTACATTGTGCTTCAGGTGGTCGCGCCGTATTAGCTGCAGAGCAGTTGAAACGAATCGGTTACCGTAATGTAAAAGCCATTAGTTGTCAGCACGATGTGGTTTTTCAAGCACAAAAAAATCAGTAGTTATTAATGCTCTGCTGATATGGCTTAGAGTCTTAGTTAATAGCTACTGACTTTTAATAGTTACGACCATGATTGTAACTAGCAATAAATGCTCTTACTTAAACTAAGTATGGGAGCATTTATTGTACTTATACATAGTTACCGCGAAGCAATAACTTAAATATGATCTACTGAAATAATTTCATATTCAACAACGCCACCAGGGGTTGTAATTTCGATTTCAGTATCAACTTCTTTACCAATTAAACCGCGCGCGATAGGCGAGTTTAATGAAATGCGACCAGTTTTAAAATCCGCTTCATCATCACCTACTATTTTGTAAGTCACTTCAACTTCAGTATCAATATTCAACAATTTCACTGTCGTACCGAAGATAACTTTACCATTGTTAGGTATTTTCGTTACATCGATAACTTGCGCATTACATAACCGACCTTCAATATCTTGAATTCGTCCTTCACAGAAACCTTGCTCTTCTTTGGCAGCGTGGTATTCCGCATTTTCTTTTAAGTCGCCGTGTTCACGTGCATCAGCAATGTCTTTAACAATGCGTGGACGCTTTTCTGTTTTTAAAAATTTTAGCTCTTCTTTTAGCTGCTCAGCACCAAGAAGTGTCATTGGATATTTTGTCATTTTACTCTTCTTTCTATAACAAGAAAGGCGGTTTACCTATGCTACTAATAGCAGGTAACCACCTTTATAAAATAATTCGCTAATAAATAATTTGTTTATTTAACTAAATAATGAGTTTGCTATAAGTGTAGCCTTAACAAACTCATTGCTTAAATAATTTATTTACAACGTTTATGTAACTCTTGAATTGACGTTACAACATTACGGTCATCTGCAGCATGCGATTGACAAGCAGCAAATGCAGCGTTCAGTGTTGTAGTATATGCGACTTTGTAACGTAAAGCACCACCACGTAACACTTTAGAGTCTTCAATCGCTTTGCGACCTTCTGTAGTATTAATAATGTAGTTGTACTCACCGTTTTTAATTCTATCAAGAATATGCGGACGACCTTCGTGAACTTTGTTCACTAAACGACAAGGTATGTTCGCTTCGCCAAGAATAACCGCAGTGCCGTGCGTTGCATCAACTTCATAACCTAATGCAACCATTTGCTTAGCCAAATCAACAACACGTTCTTTATCACTATTACGTACTGAGATTAATGCACGACCATCTTTTGGTACTGATACACCAGCACCTAAGTTAGCTTTAGCATAAGCTTCTTCAAAGGTATCGCCAACGCCCATTACTTCACCTGTTGAACGCATTTCTGGGCCAACAAGAGGGTCACTACCGTGGAACTTGTTAAATGGAATAACCACTTCTTTAACAGAAAAGTACGGAGGAATAATTTCTTTGGTAATGCCCTGCTCTTTCAAAGATTTACCCGCCATAACACGAGCACCAACTTTCGCTAAAGGTACAGCCGTTGCTTTTGAAACGAATGGTATAGTACGTGCAGCACGTGGGTTAACTTCGATTAAGTAAACTTTACCGTCTTTAACTGCCATTTGCGTATTCATTAAACCAACAACGTCTAATTCAAAGGCTAAGTCAGTCACTTGCTTACGCATTACATCTTGAACTTCTTGGCTTAAGCTATAGGCTGGTAATGAACATGCAGAGTCACCAGAGTGAACGCCCGCTTGTTCGATATGTTGCATAATACCGCCAACAACAACATCAGTGCCATCACAAACAACATCAATATCAACTTCAATTGCGTCATCTAAGAAATGGTCAAGTAGTACTGGTGAGTCATTAGAAACACTTACTGCTTCAGTCATGTAACGACGTAAATCATCTAAGTCGTAAACAATTTCCATTGCACGACCACCCAAAACATAAGATGGACGAACCACTAATGGGAAGCCAATCGCTTCAGCTTTCGCCATGGCTTCATCTAGTGAAGTTACTGTCGCATTTTCAGGTTGTAATAAACCTAAGCGGTCAACCGCTTGTTGGAAACGTTCTCGGTCTTCCGCGCGGTCAATCGCATCTGGCGAAGTACCAATAATTGGCACACCAGCGGCTTCTAAGGCACGAGCTAACTTAAGTGGTGTTTGACCGCCGTATTGTACGATAACGCCTTTTGGCTTCTCGATACGGACAATTTCAAGCACATCTTCAAAGGTAATTGATTCGAAATATAAACGATCAGACGTATCGTAATCAGTTGAAACCGTTTCAGGGTTACAGTTAACCATGATAGTTTCATAACCGTCTTCACGAAGTGCTAATGCTGCATGTACACAACAGTAATCAAATTCAATACCTTGACCGATACGGTTTGGACCGCCACCTAAAATCATGATTTTGTCATTATCTGTTGGGTTAGCTTCACATTCTTCATCGTACGTTGAGTACATGTAGGCTGTGTCAGAGCTAAACTCAGCAGCACAAGTATCAACACGCTTATAT
>OLHD01000030.1_pt1 | contig 42615 bp, 36 predicted proteins | sample 1609541 | NCBI WGS metagenome assembly OLHD01 (sample SAMN05416870, study PRJEB24817) | seawater metagenome | isolation source: Sea water | place: Canada:Atlantic | collected 2013-11
GGTTTAATCTCCAATGTATAGCCACTGCCATCGTCATTACGGGTTGGTATTAACATATGTGTTTGAGTATTTTTTTGGCGCGCAAAAATGAGTGTGCCCGTTGTTGAGGCTGCATCTGGCACAGCAAAGAAAGGTACAAATACGCTACGGTTGCGACCATAATCTTGATCAGGTAAGTAAACACAAGCTTCGCCATCATGCAAAGCACGAATTAAGCCTTTTACATCACGTTTGCCGAGCATGTATTTATTAGAACGGCCACGACCGCGAAACTGAAAATATTCCATTAGCTGGTTATTGTGCGGGCGATAAAACACTACCATAGGATGGCTATAACCAATGCCACGGCAGCTGATTTCAGCACTTAAATAATGCATGGCGAGCAATAATATGCCTTTACCTTCTTGTTGAGCTTTTTCAATATGCTCTAAACCAATAACTTTGGTTTTACGTTTTACTCGCCAATTTGGCCACCACCAGCCCATACCGGTTTCAAGCAGTGCAATACCGGTATTCTCGAAATTACGTTTTAGCATTATTTGACGATCTTCGTCAGTCATTTCAGGGAAGCATAACTCAATGTTCCTTAGGGCAACCTTTTTGCGACTGGAGCCTAGCTTAAATAACAAGCGTCCGATCATTTTGCCAAGGAAAAGCTGAAACCGATAAGGTAACCAAGAAATACTGTAGAGAATAAACACTCCAAGCCAAGTCAGCCAATACTTAGGTAATAGGTATGATATTTTAAAATTTGGTTGTAAAACTTTATTTTTACTCACGGGATGATTTCAACTCATTGAATTGCTTGTGTTACAATATTGCTTATTATATCTGTTATAGGGTACAGGATGAAAGTAGATATTCCCGCTTTTGATAAAGCACGTGTTTTAGTTGTTGGCGATATCATGCTAGATCGCTATTGGTATGGGCCTACACAGCGTATTTCTCCGGAAGCGCCGGTACCTGTTGTTAAAATACAGCAAGATGAAGACCGTCCCGGTGGCGCAGCAAACGTAGCATTAAATATTGCTTCATTAAATGGTAACGTGACTTTAGCTGGCATTACGGGAGAAGACGAAGCATCAAGCACGTTAAAAACTCATTTATCAGCGATGAATATTGATTGCCAATTTTTACAGTCTTCAACTCACCCAACCATCACTAAGCTACGCGTACTAAGCCGTAATCAACAGTTACTGCGTTTGGACTTTGAAGAGTCATTTGCTGAAATTGATAAACAACCATTAATTGAGCAAACCAAAGCCTCAGTAGCAAACCACGACTTATTACTTTTGTCAGATTATGACAAAGGTACGCTTTCTGATGTTCAAGCCTTAATAAAAGCAGCTAACGAGCACAATGTTCCAGTATTAGTTGACCCTAAAGGAACTGACTTTGCTCGCTATCGAGGTGCAACGTTAATTACGCCTAATTTGTCTGAGTTTGAAGCTGTTGTTGGACATTGTAAAACTGAAGCTGAAATTGTTAGTAAAGGCCAAGCGTTATTAAAAGAGCTAGATTTAACCGCAATGTTAGTCACTCGCAGTGAACAAGGTATGACTTTACTACGACATGGTCATGAAGAATTCCATTTACCGACACAAGCTCGAGAAGTTTATGATGTAACAGGGGCTGGAGATACGGTTATTGCGACGCTTGCTTTAGCCATTGCTGCAAACGCCGACTTTACACAAGCTAGTGCATTAGCCAATATTGCTGCTGGTATTGTCGTAGGTAAGCTAGGCACTTCGACAGTAAGTGAAGCAGAATTAAGTGCAGAACTAACCTCAGGTCAAGAAAGTGGTTTTGGTGTGTTATCGGAAGAGCAGTTAAAAATTGCTGTTGAATTGGCGCAAGCGCGTGGTGAAAATATAATTATGACTAATGGTTGTTTTGATATTTTGCATGCGGGACATGTTTCATATTTAAACACCGCTAAAACGTTGGGTAGCCGACTTATTGTTGCGGTAAATAATGATGCATCAGTGACAAGATTAAAAGGCGTAGGTAGACCAGTAAACCCTGTAGATCGCAGAATGGCGGTATTAGCGGGTTTAGGCGCTGTTGATTGGGTTGTGCCATTTAGTGAAGACACGCCACAACGTTTAATCGCTAATATTTTGCCAAACACCTTAGTTAAAGGCGGTGATTATAAAGTTGAAGACATTGCCGGTGGGGCTGAAGTTATTGCCGCCGGTGGTGATGTGAAAGTACTTAACTTTGAAGATGGTATTTCAACTACAAAAATAATCAATGCCATAAGGCAAGAAGACTAGTTTTATTTAGGTAATAAAAAAGCAGCATAAATGCTGCTTTTTTGTATTTTATATTACATTCACAATACTCTTAAATGCCATGAATGTAACACTACCAAACTTATTTTGCTGCCATCAAACCTTTGTTGATGTCTTTTAAGTCTTGGTCTGTAATGTTACCGCCAGCTCGTTTTAGCGCTAATACGTTTTGAATATAAGTATAACGCGTTGAAGATAAGTTTCTTTTTGCGTTATAAAGGTTACGAGTACTGTTCAATACATCAACAATAGTACGAGTTCCTACTTCAAAACCCGCTTCTGTTGCTTTTAATGCACTTTCCGCACTGACTACTGCTTGTTCTAATGACTTGATAGCAGAAACAGCAGCAATTACTGTGTTGTAGGCGTTACGCGTATTACGTACAACATTACGGTGTGATTGCTCCAAGTTTTGGCTAGCAACAACATAGTTACTTTGTGCTTGACGAACACTACTTGAAATTGCACCACCAGAATAAATTGGTACTGTTAATGTAATACCAATTGATTGGCTATCAAGCGCAGGCAAATTACTATCATCAGAAGAATTAAAACGACCATTCAAATCAAGTGATGGATAATGACCTGATCTTGCAATATTAATATTTTCTTTCGCTATATCAACGTTGATTTTTTCAGCAATTAAATCTAAATTTTTTGCTTCTGCCGTTTGTTGCCATTCATTAGCGCTATCAGGAGAAGGACGAGAAGTACCAAAACGTTCAGTATTTAAAATACTTAAATCACGAGGATAAATATTGGTTATAACTCGTAAGGCTTCTTCAGAATTAAATACGTTATTTTCTGCTCTTATCTCATCAGTTACTGCATTATCATATTGCGCCTGTGCTTCATGTACATCAGTAATAGCCGTTAAACCAACAGAGAATCGTTGTTTTGTTTGCTCAAGCTGACGTTCAATTGCTGCTTTTTCAGCAATTGAAAATTCTAAATCATCTTTAGCGCTTAGTACGTTAAAGTAAGCTTCAGTTACTCGTACAATTAAATCTTGTTTGGCAACTTGATAAGAAATGTCACTTTGATGAGCCAACTTTTTGGCATTGTCTAACCGTAACCATGTTGAATGACGATACAATTCCATGCTTAACGTTGCGCCGTATGTAAAGTTTTCAGATTCAATCGTTACAATTTTATTGTTCTGAAAACTCTCGTTTTCTCCATCACTATATGATGCACTACCACTAATTTGTGGTAGTAAAACTGCACGCGCTTGTTCAATACCTTCTTCGGTTGCTAAATATTGCGCATGAGCCCCAAGAACAACCGGATCATTCGCTTGTGCTTGCTGATATACTGATAATAAATCTTCGGCATTAGCTAAAGAGCTACTTGCAGCACAGGCAAGGCCAATGAATAGTGCGGTTATTGTTTTTCTCATGTTGGAGCGATCCCTTTATTATTGAACTTATACCAAACTGGCTAATAAATTTACTTGATATTACTTGTATTTTTCTAATTGTAACTATCTTATCGTGAATAAGGAATTAGCTAAATAAAATAAGTGTTTACCGAAGTATTCTAGTGTAACAAAATGTTAAGTGCTAGTGTACTTAGCAAATCATAGTCAATTTTTCTCAAAGTCACTAAGGGCTTGCATATGAAGCAAACAAAAGCGTCGCTGCTACGCTTTAACATTGATGATGTCGAGGTCGTTGAAAAAACAAGAAAGTACCAAGGTTTTTTCGCACTTGATGAATACAAATTTCGTCATAAACTTTACCGTGGTGGTTTAAGTGAGGTATTGACCCGTGAGGTATTTGAGCGAGGCGATGCGGTTGCCATATTACCTTACGACCCAGCAACAGATTCTATTGTGCTCATTGAACAATTTCGCCCTGGAGCACTTCGCAGTGAACATGGCCCATGGCAATTGGAATTAATTGCGGGCATGTTTGGCGCTAATGAACAACCTATTGAAGTGGCAATACGAGAAGCAAAAGAAGAAGCTAACTTGGTAATATTACCTAATAACGTCACGAAAGTTATGAACTACCTGTCGAGCTCTGGTGGCATGAGCGAATGTATTCATCTTTATTGTGCGAGTGTTGATAGTAGCAACCTTTCAGGTGTTTATGGTTTAGAAGAAGAAGGTGAAGATATACTGGTGCACGTTGTTGCACGAAAACAAGCACTAGCTTTATTAGAAAGTGGAAAAATCACCAATGCTGCTACCATTATTGCGTTACAATGGTTGCAACTTAATATTGATAAATTGAAGTAAAAGTTAGCATGAAATGTCAGTTGCCATTAAAAAATATCGCCCCCATTTACCAACATTAATGTCGCTATGCGATATTAATTATATGTTGTTGTTACGTATTCTTGCTGATAAAGAGCAAGTTGGTGAAGAGCGTTGTTTTTTTATTTCTGATTTTTTAAGTTACCGCGTGGCGATTAATGAAGTCACACGTTATACAACGTTGCTGACTATCAACCAAGAAGCCAATATTAATGGTTATAATTTAGCATCATTATTTCGACCTAAAATGGTTGTACGCTTGTATCATGATGCTCGTATGGCAGAAGTTATTAGTAATCAAGATGTGAATCAGATTAAACCAAGATACGATTATCCCAATGACAAAATGCATTTACCTGATGAAAAGCAGCAAATAAATTTTTTCTTAAAAGAATGGCTACAACTATGTTTGCAGCTTGGACAAGTTCACGTTAGTAAAGTTAAAAACAGATAATTTTATGTCAAAAGAATTTATCGTCGTACAAATAAGTGATAGCCACTTATTTGCTGATACGTCAGGGCTACACCACGACACCAATGTTTATCAAAATTTAATTAAGGTATTGCAAAGTATAAAGCAATTGCCGCATGTTGATATCATCGTATTCACTGGTGATTTAACGCAAGATCATACCGATGCTTCTTATCAACTTTTTGTGCAAGCGTTTTACGCATGCGAAATAATAACGCCTGTTTACTATTTAGCAGGAAATCATGATGAGCCAAAGTTATTAAATCATCATTTAGCGTCAGCACCTTTTTGCCCAGAAAACGTTATTGAAACAAAGCATTGGCAAATACTGTTAATGGAAAGCAAAAGTGAAACGCCTGCTGGTGAAGTAACTCAACAACAATTTAGTCAAGTTGCTAATGCTATCAATGCTAAAAAGTCGCAGTTATTGTTAATGCATCACCACCCCGTTGATGCTGGTTTTTTTATTGACCAGCATGGTTTGAATAATCAGCAGCAATTTTGTGACTTTATTGATGCTTTTCCTTCTATTGCTGCCGTTGGCTGTGGCCATATTCATCAAGCGCTGACTTTACCCATGACATTGACAAAAAGAATAGTGAATTTATATAGTTGCCCTGCAACGTCTATTCAGTTTGATGTTATAAGTGCCACTGCTGCTAAAAATAGTCAAGGCCCTGGTTTTCGCCAATTCATTTTAACAGCAGATAAGCAATTATTTACTGACGTTACTTTTATTTAACTGCCGCGAAGGACATGCTACTCATGGTAAACTTATTATATATTCATGGCTTTAATTCATCACCGCAGTCGATGAAAGCAAAACTGACTAAAGCATATTTTGCAAAGCACCATTCAAATGTGAAGGTTCATTTTCCGCAGTTATTGTCTTCACCTAATGCTGCCATTGCGCAATTAGAAGCAATAATTGATAGTAATGGAAACAGTACCTGGCTAATCATGGGCTCGTCATTAGGCGGATACTTTTCAACTTATTTAGCTGAAAAATATAAAGCACAGGCGGTGCTTATTAATCCTGCAGTAAAGCCATATGAATTACTCAGTGACATTATCGGAGAACAAATAAATCCTTATACACAGGAGCGTTATCAGGTAAAGGAGCAACACATTGTCGATTTACAGTTACTTGAACAAGAAAATATTTCTAAAAATAATTACTTGGTCATGGTACAAACTGGCGATGAAGTGTTAGATTACCAACAAGCCGTTGAAAAATACCAGCATTGCCAATTGGTAGTGCAGAAAGGAGGCGATCATAGTTTTATCGACTATGAAACTATGCTTCCTGAAATTGCAGTATTTTTTAATTTAGAATCGAAATAGATTAATAATGATTAGAACAATTAAATGAGCGAACAATATAACTCCGACTCCATTGAAGTTCTCAGTGGCTTAGATCCGGTACGTCATCGTCCGGGTATGTATACAGACACCAATCGTCCTAACCATTTAGGTCAAGAAGTCATTGATAACTCTGTCGATGAAGCACTTGCCGGGCATGCACAAAATATCACCGTTATTCTTGATAAAGACCAGTCACTAGAAGTTATCGATGATGGTCGAGGAATGCCAATTGATATTCATCCTGAAGAAGGGGTTTCTGGTGTTGAGCTGATATTTTGTAAATTACATGCCGGCGGTAAATTTTCTAATAAAAACTATCAATTTTCAGGTGGTTTACACGGTGTAGGTATTTCCGTTGTTAACGCCTTATCAACACGTGTCGATGTTGCGGTTCGACGGGACAGTAAAGTCTATGAAATGGCTTTTGAAAATGGTCATAAAGTTGAAGAGTTAAGAGAAACTGGCGTTGTTGGTCGCAGAAATACCGGTACTAGAGTGAAATTTTGGCCGGATGCGAGCTATTTTGATTCTGCTAATTTTTCTGCTCGTCGTTTAGTACATTTACTAAAAGCAAAAGCGGTTTTGTGCCCTGGTTTAACCATAAAGTTTCACGACAAAAATGATGATGCGAAACATCAATGGTGTTATGAAGACGGTTTAGTCGATTATTTAAAAGAGTCAGTTAAAAGCTTTGAAAGCTTACCTGAAGAACCTTTTGTTGGCAGCTTTACTTCACAACATGAAGCGGCGGATTGGGCCGTTACTTGGTTACCCGAGGGCGGCGAGTCAGTTGGTGAAAGTTACGTAAACTTGATCCCAACAATTCAAGGTGGCACCCATGTCAATGGTATGCGCCAAGGCTTGCTTGAGTCTATGCGTGAATTCTGTGAATTTAGGAATTTAGTGCCTCGCGGCGTTAAATTAACCCCTGACGATATTTGGGATAAATGTTCTTATATCTTGTCAGTTAAAATGGAAGATCCGCAATTTGCTGGGCAAACAAAAGAGCGGTTATCGTCTCGTCAGTGTGCAGCATTTGTTACTGGTGTTGTTAAAGATGCATTTAGCCTTTGGTTAAATGAACATACAGAAATTGCAGAAGCTTTAGCGGAGTTCTGTATTTCGAATGCCCAACGTCGATTACGTGCGAGTAAGAAAATCATTCGTAAAAAAGTGACGCAGGGGCCTGCTTTACCTGGGAAATTAACCGATTGTGGCAGCCAAGACATTGCTCGTACTGAATTATTTTTGGTTGAGGGTGACTCGGCAGGTGGTAGTGCTAAACAAGCACGAGACCGTGAAATACAGGCGATTATGCCGCTGCGAGGTAAAATACTAAATACCTGGGAAGTTGAATCGGGGCAAATACTTGCTTCACAAGAAGTACATGATATTTCCGTGGCTTTAGGTATTGACCCTGACACTGAAGATTTATCAGGTTTACGTTACGGTAAAATATGTATTCTTGCTGATGCCGACTCTGATGGTCTTCATATTGCTACATTACTGTGCGCATTGTTTACTCAGCACTTTTTACCTTTAGTGCAAGCGGGTCATGTATATGTTGCTATGCCGCCTTTATATCGTATTGATGTCGGTAAAGAAGTTTTCTATGCTTTAGATGAAGAAGAAAAAGACGGCATTCTAGATCGTATTGAAGCGGAGAAAAAACGCGGTAAAGTCAATGTTCAGCGCTTTAAAGGCTTGGGTGAAATGAACCCATTACAATTGCGTGAAACCACTATGGATCCTAATACCCGTCGTTTAGTGCAGTTAACTGTCGATGAACACTCGGAAACTATGGAATTAATGGACATGCTTTTATCGAAGAAGCGCAGTGGCGACCGTAAGGTTTGGCTACAATCAAAAGGTGACTTGGTTGAACTCGAATAGTAGTTAAAGCCGCTTTATTTACTGATTATTGACATTAAATAGTCAGTTAATAAAAGTAACGTTGATTTAAGAAGGTATAGACTTATTTGCTATACCTTTTTTATTTTCACAATAGGAATATTATGATTGAACATCGTGAGTTGCGTAGTATTTGCCACGCCTCAATTGGCATCAATAACTTGGCAAAGGCAAAAGCTTTTTATACGCCAATATTAAAAATATTAGCGATAGAGCTAGTAAGTGAATACGAGCATGCTGCCGCTTATGGTAAAGGTTATCCTGAATTTTGGCTGCAACGACCTTTTAATCAAGCGCCGGCAAATAGTGGTAACGGTGTTCACTTTGGCTTTGTCGCGTTAAGTCGGCAGCAAGTTGACGAATTTTATCAAATGGCGTTATCTTTAGGTGGCCAATGTAATGGCGCTCCGGGCGCAAGGCCGGATTATGGCGAACCTTACTACGGTTGCTTTATTAAAGATTTAGAAGGTAACAATATTGAAGCGAGTTACTGGCACGTAGAAGAAAAATAATTCTTTGCAGAATATCTTGCGCTGTGAAGTCACTGATAATTCGATTAAAAATAACAGTTTAATATTTAGTTAAATTCGTTTTATACTGTAAATCGCTATAGTTACTGGAGCGCGGCATTTGTCAAAAGAGTTTTTTAAATTAACCGTTCAAAATTATAGCCAAATTTTCTTTCTTTTATTGTTAATATCTTGTAAATCTAATGCTTTGCAATCAGTGACTAAAAGTGACTTTGACTCCTTTATACAAAAGGCTGAGTTGCTTATTGATAGTGACCCTAAAGCGGCATTGTTTTTACTGAACTCTTACCAAGGTGATGTAAGTTCTCAGCCTATTACCAGTCAGGTTAATTATTATCGCATTCAATCTGAAGCGTACTCCGACCAATCGCTTTATAGCTTAAGTAAAGAATCAGCAGAAATAGGCTTAAAACTCGCTAAAAAGATGAATAGTCCGAGCATTTTTATTGCTGAACTTGCTTTTACTAAAGGTTTTGCAATGGAAAGCCTTGGTGACTTAGCTAGTGCATTGGAGCTTTATCAAAATGGTTTAGATGTTGCTCGTTCAATGGATAACCAAGAATTTATTGCTCGAGGTTTTATAAACATTGGAGCGATATATTATTTGCGTAAAGATTTTAAACAGTCTTTAATTGCGCTCAATCAAGCATTGAAACTAGCTAATACTCTTGAAGACGACGCGCTGCTTGGGGATATTACCAGCGAACTAGGCATTTTGTATGGGCACTTAGGTGAAGAAAATCACGCAAATGAATTTTTTCAGCAGTCATATCAACACTTTAAAAAGGCAGGTAAACATAATTATGCGCTAAATAGCTTGCATAATGTTGCGATTAATCATTCAAATGAAAAACGCTACGAGCAAGCCGTTGCGGTATACCGAATATTAGAGAGTGAAATTCAACCGAAAACGAGTAATGAGTTTATTTCTGGCGTTTATCGCAATTTAGCATGGGCATTGTTAAACCAAGCTGACGCTGATAACGAAAATGCTTATCGTTATATTATTTTGGCAGGCGAATACGTAAAAGAAGTTGAGCAACACTTGGTTAAATTACAATACCGTATTAATCGAGCATATATATTTGAGAAATTGGAGCGCTTTGAAGAAGCCTTAATAAACATTGAACAAGCTGAGGAATTATTTGAATCAAAAAATAGTGACATATATGACGCTACTGAGCTCAATATATTGTCTTTAAAAGCTAAATTGTATTATACCTTGGGTCAATATAATGTCGCTACCCGCATTCAAGAGCGATACTTTGCCAAATATATCGCCTATAAAGAGTCTCGTGATACCTCAGAAATTGATGAATTGAGATTACAATATGACAGTGAAACGGCCGAGCGACAAAAAGATATTCTTCAGAAAAAGCAAAGTCTTCAAGATTTTCAGCTACAACAATTAACGCAAGAAGCGAATAATCGTAAAATGCTCGCGGCTTCATTTGCCATTTGCATTTTAGTCTTAGCTTGGTTTTTACACCGTATTATTAAAGGGCAAAAAAAACTAATTACGGCAACAAGAACTGACAGTTTAACAGGGATTTTAAATCGTCGTCGGATATTGCAAATTGCTGAGCAAAGTTTTGATGAGGCGAAAACTAGCCAGCAAGCTTTTAGCATTTGTATGATTGATATTGATTTTTTCAAAAAAATCAATGACCAATTTGGCCATCAAGCTGGCGACGGTGCATTGCGAGAAGTAGCCGAGTACGGACAAGCAGAAATGCGGTCAAGCGATGCTTTTGGTCGTCTTGGTGGTGAAGAGTTTGTTGCCTTACTACCAAATACTGAGTACGACGAGGCCTTTGAAGTTGCACAACGTGTTAGAGAGCGTATCGAAACAGCAACATGGCGAGCCGCTGAAATAAGTGAGCTAACGGTAAGTGTTGGTGTATCGACCTATAAACAAGAAAACTATAATGATTTTAAAGCTTTATTAAAAGCAGCAGACGAGCACCTTTTACAAGCCAAAAATGCTGGCCGGAATAAGGTGATTTAGTATGAGTATGAACTTTATCATCAAGATGTTCATTGTTTGCTTTATCGTAGAGGCATTGCTGAATAATGCCTTTGCAAATGATATTGCAGTCCAAGAGCAAGTTTTTAAAGACTTTAATACCTCGTTAACGAAACAAAAAGATATCACGGCTACGTTTTCTCTAGATCAAAAAATTCTTTCGTTAAAAACTCTTAGTGAATATGACATTGCTGCAGCACGAACAAAGTTACAGGAATTGCAGCAAATAGGGTTAGAGCTTAATCAAGCGGAATACTATTTATTACATGTTATTCGCGCCAATATAGCTAATGTGAAAGGACAAGAACATAAAGTGGTTAATTGGCTTAATAAAGCCATAAAGTTAGAGCCTTACCTCAGTGAAAAGCAATTAAACTCGCCTGAATTTGCTAGTGCATATTTAGTGCTCGCCGATATTTATCATCGACAGGGGGCATATCAAAAAGCATATGATAGTAAGAAAAAATACATTAAAAAGCACTCTGGCCATTTAAAATTACAAAACTCATTACGCATGAAGCGTTTAAATGAAAAGTATCAAATGGAAAAGAAGCATGAAGAAAATGAATTACTAGAACAAAACAGTGAATTAAAACGTTTAGCGTTGGCACGTGTTGAGTCACAACGAAATAAGCAAAATTTCAATGTTGCCGTAACGTTAATTGCCGGGCTCCTGTTCTTTTTTCTCCTATTACGTCAGTTTAAAATTCGACGAGCGCTAAAAATATTGGCTAAAACAGATAGCCTAACAAATTTGGCTAATCGTAGAGCATTTTTTGCCAATGGCTATAGCTATATGGAACGTGCGCTAAAAGAGCAAAGCGAGCTGTGTGTGTTAGTGATCGATATTGATAACTTTAAACAGGTTAATGATAATTTAGGCCACGATGTTGGTGATAAGGCTATTTGCTATGTCGCAGAGCTTGCAAGTGAAACCATGCGTTCGCGAGATATTCTTGCACGCATTGGTGGTGAAGAGTTTGCTGCTATATTACCTGATGCAAATGTCGGACAAGCACGAGCAATTGCTGAACGAATACGAGAAAAAATTCAACAGAGCAACGCTGTTGAATTACAAGGTTTACCTATTACCGTGAGTATCGGCTTAGCAAGTATTAACGATGGTAATAAGAATTTTGACCATTTATTACATATTGCTGATGTTGCCATGTATCAAGCCAAAACAAATGGTCGAAATTGTGTCTGCAATTACCAGCCAAGTAGCACTGAATAATCATTATCTCCTAATTGCCGCAATATTATCGTATGAAAGTATTTTTTCCACACCGATAATCAGCTAAGCTAGCGATAGAATCATAACAACAAAAAATTCGATTAATATCTAACCGTTAATCGACCTTTTTAGGAAAATACTTCATGTCAGATGCGATCGACTTTAGTTTAGACGGTATTGAACAACGCCCTTTAAAGCAGTTTACCGAAGAAGCTTATTTAAATTACTCGATGTATGTCATTATGGATCGAGCCTTACCGCATATTGGTGATGGCTTAAAGCCAGTGCAACGTCGAATTGTTTATGCCATGTCAGAACTAGGTTTGTCTGCATTAGCTAAATATAAAAAATCTGCACGTACCGTTGGTGATGTGTTGGGTAAATTCCATCCTCATGGTGACTCTGCTTGTTATGAAGCCATGGTGTTAATGGCGCAACCTTTTTCATACCGTTATCCATTGGTTGATGGTCAAGGAAACTGGGGTGCTCCGGATGACCCTAAGTCATTTGCTGCCATGCGTTACACCGAAGCGCGTTTATCCCGCTTTAGTGAAGTCTTATTAGCTGAGTTAGGACAAGGCACTGTTGATTGGACGCCTAATTTTGATGGCACCATGAAAGAGCCAAAAACCTTACCTGCACGCTTACCGCATATTTTACTTAATGGTATTACCGGTATCGCGGTTGGTATGGCAACCGATATTCCTCCGCATAATGTTCGAGAAGTTGCGGCAGCATGTGTACATCTTATAGAGCAGCCTAAAGCAGAACTAGGCGATATTTTAGAAATTGTTAAAGGTCCTGATTACCCTACTGATGCAGAAATAATTACCCCTAAAGCTGACATTGAAAAAATTTACCAAACCGGTAAAGGCAGCATTAAAATGCGTGCTGTTTATGAGATATTGCATGGTGAAGTCGTTATTACGTCATTACCACACCAAGCGTCTGGTGGGAAAATTCTAGAACAAATTGCTAATCAAATGCAGGCGAAAAAACTGCCAATGGTGGTTGATTTACGTGATGAGTCTGATCATGAAAATCCGATTCGTTTAGTCGTTGTGCCACGTTCTAACCGTGTTGATATTGAACAGTTGATGCAGCACTTGTTTGCCACGACTGATTTAGAGAAAAATTTCCGTGTTAATTTAAACATGATTGGCTTAAACAATAAGCCAGCCGTGAAAGATATTAGAACCATACTCAGTGAGTGGTTAGAGTATCGACGTGAAACGGTTCGCCGTCGTTTACAGTATCGACTTGATAAAGTATTGGCACGTTTACATTTGTTAGATGGTTTATTAATTGCTTACTTAAATATTGATGAAGTAATAGAAATCATCCGAAATTTTGATAATCCGAAAGCGGAATTAATCTCACGCTTTGATTTATCAGAGCGCCAAGCAGAATCAATATTAGAAATTAAACTTCGTCAATTAGCCAAACTTGAAGAAATTAAAATTCGAGCTGAGCAAGACGAGTTAAATATTGAACGTGAATACCTTGAAAAAATACTCAGCTCTAAAGCTCGTATGAATACCTTAATGAAAAAAGAGATCCTCGAAGCGGCGGAAAAATACGGCGATGATCGCCGCTCAGTTATTATTGAGCGAACAGAAGCTAAGGCATTATCTGAGAAAGACTTAATGCCAAGTGAAGCGGTAACTGTTGTTGTTTCTGAAAAAGGTTGGGCACGCTGTGCTAAAGGTCATGATATTGATGCAACCGCATTAAGTTATAAGTCGGGTGATGAGTATTTATGTGCTGCTAGAGGTCGTAGTAATCGTCCTGTGGTATTTATTGACTCATCCGGTAGGGCATATGCCACCGATGCACATAGTTTGCCTACGGCTCGCAGCCAAGGAGAGCCATTAACGGGGCGTTTTAATTTAGCCAGTGGTGAAAACTTCGAAAAAGTATTGATGGCTGAAGATGAGCAGCAATATTTATTGAGCAGTGACGCCGGTTATGGTTTCGTTGGTAGTTTTGCCGATATGGTCAGCCGAAATAAAAATGGTAAGGCACTGTTAAGTCTATCGGTAGCTGCAAAAGTAATGACGCCACGAGTTATTAGTGATTTTGATGGCGAACTTGTTCTTTCAATTACCTCTGAAGGGCGCATGTTAGTCTTCCCAATTAAAGACTTACCGGTGCTAAGCAAAGGTAAAGGTAATAAAATTATTAATATTCCTTCCGCACGCGCAAAAACAAGGGAAGAATTTGTTACTTTACTTGAAGTGCTGCCACCTGAAAGTGCGGTTACATTGCATGCAGGAAAACGAAAGCTAACCCTTAAAGCCAGCGATATAGAACATTACCGTGGTGAACGTGGACGTCGTGGAAACAAACTGCCACGTGGCTTACAACGCGTTGACCGTATTGTTGTTGAGCAAAGTGGTACTGTTGTCGAAGAAGAACCTAGTGAGTCATAATTGCTAACATAGTCAAATTTTACCATGTAGCTGTAATTGATGATAAAGCCTTAATAATCTCAAGATTGTTAAGGCTTTTCTTTTCATGTGGTTATATTTTATTTTCCATTATTACTGGTTAATAAACTTCAGCTTATTATCCTCTTTTGTCATAAAGCTGTCACAAAACTTGCCTAGAATCTTTTTTAATAAGGAGAGTTGTGTGATAGAAAATATAAAAGCGATTATTCAAGCCAAAGCAATTATTACGGTGTTTCAACCGATATTTAATATCCAGCAGCAAAGCATTACCGGTTACGAAGCATTAACCCGTGGTCCTGAAGGTAGCCCATTACACTCCCCGGATGTACTTTTTCAGCAAGCGACTCAAGTGGGACTGCTGTCAGAGCTTGAAATACTTTGCCGAGATAGTGCTATAAAACGCTTTGCTGAACTTAAATTGTCGGGAAAATTATTTCTTAATATTAGTCCTTTGGTATTGCTTAATAAAAATCATCCTCAAGGTGAAACCATAAAGTTTGTTGAGCAGGCTGGACTTAATTGTCAGCAAATAGTGATTGAGCTTAGTGAGAAGTACCCATTTCCAAATAATGATACCTTACGTCATGCTTTAGACAAGTATCGCCAATTTGGCTTTAACGTCGCTATAGATGACTTAGGAGCAGGCTACTCAGGCTTAAAGCTTTGGAGTCAGCTATTACCTAATATTGTTAAAGTCGATCGTTACTTTGTTGAAAACTGTCACCGTGATCGTTTTAAGCAAAAGTTCTTGCAAGCCATTTTTGATTTAGCCACTGCCGCAGATGCAGAAATTGTTGTTGAAGGTATTGAATGCCAGCAAGAGTTCGAGTTGTTGCAAAAGCTCGGCATGATACATGCTCAAGGCTTTTATTTAGGGAAACCCAAATTAGAGCCGATTAGAGTATACCCTGAACATTTAACGACTCAGTATTGGCATCAACTTCGAGCTCAGTAAACTTGGTATTGTGAGTGCTTAATTGCTGAATTAGCCGACAAAGCTTAATTATTTTTATGTTCGATAATTGCCGATAATCAAAATACGGGCATATGATGAGTTTTTGCTGGAAATTAATCGCAAAATCGTGGCTTAACCACGTGCAATTTTCTGCTAGTTTGAGTTGCTCCGCATAGCCCTTACCCAGCACTATATGTATTTTGCTATCTTCGGCAACCTCAGCAGATTTTTCATTAGTGGCAATTTGGGGTGGAGAAAATAGCAGACAATGTTCGCTTTTTTGCAATAACTGTTCATCCCTTAATACTTGCCAGCTGCTAAAACCCTCTGGGTTTAGTTCAAACATCAGCTTGGCATAGACATTAAATACTTTTCGCCAATGATTACCTGTTTCATGGCCAATACGGCTAATTTCACCTTGAGTTATTGTTTCCATGTTAGCTAAGCTTTGATAGTGGGGCAAAGGTGGACGGTTTTTAATATAGAAATAAATTTTTGCTTGTAGAGCACCTAAGCCTATTATTTTGTTTTTCACGATATTTTTCCAATAAAAAACCCGGTAAATTCCGGGTTTTAGTTGTTTAACTTAACTTTAGTTATTTAGCTTAGCGCCAAGCTAGTTAAAACTCTTCCAACATATATTCTAAAGAATCATCAAATGCTTTGAGATCTTTTTCTAGTTGAAATTTTTCTTTCAGTTGTTCAATTTCACGCCACTTTCTTTTTTTATTATTACTTGAACTTGATTTAGGTTGTGTGCCCAAAGAGTCCAATACTTGTTGAAATTTTGCCATGGTATGCTCCTTTTTTCTACAACTGCACTGTTTAAATATCACAATTCGTTAAAAAATAGAAACATTATTTTGCATTTTTGTTACAAAATTGGTTTATTCCATCAGTATTACAAATAAAAATTAGTCATAGTCTAAAGTAACGCTAGTAATTGTTGCTCAAGTTTAGCTTGGTCAATAGCGAAGTTACGAATACCTTCTGCTAGTTTTTCAGTCGCCATAGCATCTTGATTCATTTGCCATCTAAATTGTGCTTCTGTTAGTTGTGCTTCGGCTGCAATTGCAGGTTGCTCATCAAATAATTTCTGACTAATGGTGTCATTAGAATTAGCAAGTTCATCCATTAAATTAGGGCTTATTGTTAAGCGATCACAACCCGCTAATTCAAGTATTTCGCCAATATTACGGAAGCTTGCGCCCATCACGACAGTTTTGTAGCCTTTTGCTTTGTAGTAGTTATAAATACTGCTGACTGAGATCACGCCTGGATCTTCATTGGCTGAATATTCGCTTTTGCCACTGTCTTTTTTATGCCAATCAAGAATACGGCCAACAAACGGTGAAATTAAGTATATGTTTGCTTCTGCACAAGCTTGTGCTTGGGCAAAGTTAAATAACAGCGTTAAATTACAGTTGATGCCGTCTTGCTCTAGTTGCTCTGCGGCTTTAATACCTTCCCATGTAGAAGCTACTTTTATCAAGATGCGTTCGTTACTGATCCCTGCTTCATTGTACATAGCGATTAGCTTCTTGCCTTTGGCAATTGATGCCTGCGTATCGAAAGATAAACGTGCATCAACTTCAGTAGAAATTCTACCCGGAACTATTTTTAATATTTCCAAACCAATAAGTACTGAAAGCTTGTCGGCAGCATCAATTACTTGTTGCTCTGCATTATTTGACTGTGATTTTGCCCACTCTACCGATGCGGCAAGTAAATGTTGATAATTTGGTAAAGAAGCAGCCTTTAAAAGCAACGATGGGTTTGTTGTTGCGTCTTGTGGCTGAAATTTGGCTATCGCTTCAATATCGCCTGTATCAGCAACAACGGTTGTCATTGCTTTTAATTGAGAAAGTTGATCGGTCATAACATGTCCCTTGAATTTGATAATGCAATCAAATGAATAATTAAGTAAGTTTTGGTGAAATATTACAACGTTTTTCAAGCAAAATAGGTGAAATTGCTAGGTATCTGTCTTATTCAGTTGTATTTGTATCAAATTTTCATAAATTAGCAAGCATGTTTATGAAATATCTTAGACAAAAAGCGTTGTAAAACTAATATATCAAATGATTATGTAGGGTATGTTACCGCTAGTATTTTTTATCTGGCATTTTGCTATGATATAGTGACTAAAACCACCTTAGCTATGAGTTGAAAAAATTAATGTTGCTTGTTGTTTCTCCCGCCAAAAACCTAGATTATGATTCGCCACTTGCTACTGAGCAGTTTTCACAGCCTGAATTGCTTGAGCATAGCCAGTTGCTTATTAAGCAATGTAAAAAACTTACACCTGCTGATATTAGTTCGTTAATGGGCATTAGCGATAAGCTAGCAGGGCTTAACGCTGCGCGCTTTGGTGAGTGGGCAACTCCTTTTACTCAAGAAAATGCCAGGCAGGCAATTTTAGCCTTTAATGGTGATGTTTATACTGGTTTAGATGCTAAAAGCTTTAGTGAAAAAGACTTTGCTTTTGCACAGCAGCATATGCGTATTTTGTCAGGGTTATATGGGCTATTAAAGCCATTAGATTTAATGCAGGCATACCGTTTAGAAATGGGCAAAAAACTCGACAATGATCGTGGCAGTAATTTGTATCAATTCTGGGGTGATATTATTACCGAGCATTTGAACGCTGCTATAGAAGCACAGGGTGATAACGTGCTGATTAATTTAGCATCTAATGAATACTTTAAGTCAGTAAAGAAAAAGTCATTAAAAGCTGAGGTGATAACGCCAGCATTTAAAGATTGGAAAAATGGCCAATATAAAATGATCAGCTTTTTTGCTAAAAAGGCGCGAGGTTTAATGGCGCGTTATATTATCGAGAATCAAATTACTGATGTTGAGCAATTAAAAGGTTTTGATGTTGCTGGTTATCAATACTCAACAGAGTTGAGTAAAGCTAACGATTGGGTATTCACCCGCAAAGAAGCATAAACTTGAATTACATTCGCTTGGCTAATACATCAGTTATCAGCCAAGCGGATATCATACACCTATACTATTCCTTTAGCTCTAATCATATCTCGTGCCTCTTGGCGATTACTTATCTACATATACATTTCCTCTGCTAAGCTTTGGTTAATCGAAGTTATTAAAGGCTTGTAATCACCATGTATAGAATAACGAAATTTAACGCTATTAAATTATTACTACTTTCTTTAGCATTATCTGCATGTGCAACAATGGGTGGTGGTAGTACTGCTGAGAAGCAGCAAGAAATTCTACAAATGAAAGAGGCGGTATTAACGCAGCTTTTCGCTACTAAACCCGATACTCGTCAGCAATTGAATGCGGCGCCAGGTTATGCGGTATTTTCAAACGCAAATATCAACTTGATTTTTGTTGCTGCAGGTACTGGCTATGGTGTTGTAAAGGATATGAAAAATCAAAAGCATACCTACATGAATATGGCTGAAGGAGGAGTTGGTTTAGGTCTTGGCGTAAAGGACTATAGAATTGTTATGGTTTTCCATAGTCGAGATGCGATGAATAACTTTATTAATAGTGGCTGGACGTTTGGCGGCAATGCTGATGCGTCGGCAAAAGCAGGTGACAAAGGTGGTTCGATTGAAGGAGAAGCCTATTATGGTGATGTTACCGTTTATACCTTTACAGAAAGTGGTTTAGCATTGCAAGCGACGATTAAAGGAACAAAATTTTGGCGCGCAGAAGCTTTGAATTGAGTTAATGGTTACGCCTTAAGAGTTAAAAGTTAACGACCAATCCGGCATAGAAATAAGCGCCATTGTATCCAAAAGGGGCTGAGCGGCGAGAATATTGAAATACACCATCACTATCAACAATGGTATTGCCTGCATCATCGGTTATTTTTCCTGCTCGCGAGTTGCCAATGGTATTTTTATCAGGGTAAACATTAAATAGATTATTACTACCAGCATACAATTCAATGTTAGGAGTTAGTTGATACTCGATACGAATGTCAGTTAATAACTTCGCGCCATAAGTTTGCTTGTCACCGTCGACAACACTATATTTTCCAAAATGGTTTAACGCGAGATTAAAGCGCCAACGCTCAAGTTGATAATTGATATTAGCGTTTATTCGGCTTTCAGGCTGCCAGTCTTCAATGATGGCTATGTCATGTTCAGAGAAAATGTCAGTAACCGCTAAGCTATTTAAGGTACTGTTGGTTGGGGTAAATAAACGCTCGACTTTAGTTTTAGTGAAATTGGCCGCGAAAGTTAAATCGAGTTGTCCCTCTGCTAGCATGGTTTGCCATGTAGCAATGATATCAACCCCCTGAGTTTTACTGTCGACACCGTTTAAAAACACCTGCGCTTTATCAACATTTTCAGCTACTAGTAACTGATCTAAGGTGTGATTTAAGCCAAGACACAAGCCACTGCTGAGTACGATACGGTCGTCTATTTCGATATGATAATAATCTACTGTTAGCGTTAGGTTATTATCGAAACTGGCGATTGCACCTAGACTTAAATTCTTTGATGTTTCTTCTTCTAACTCAGGAACGCCAATGGCGTTGGCTAAGTGACTGTCATTTCGAAAAGTTGCAACTTTTTGGCCAACAAGTTTGTTGTCCTCGTTAACTAAAAACTGTGTACTGGTGTTGTTAAAGTAGAGTTGTTGCATTGATGGGGCACGAAAACCTGTGCTCATTGCGCCGCGGTAAGTAAGCCAGTCATTACTTTGCCAATGAGCAGCAACTTTTACATTGCTTGAGGAGCCAAAACCATCATAGTCATCAAATCTTGCCGCTGTGTTTACGGATAAGTTAGAAAAAAGTAGCTGTTCCATTTCAAAGTATACTGAACGCACATTTCGTTTCTCGTCTACTGTTGAGCTTGGTGATATACCAGGGAATCCTTGAATACCACCGATTGCATCATTTGGAAATAATGAATGACTAGCTAAGGTGTCGTAATCAAAGTAACTATACTTTTCTCCCGCAGTGACTTGATAGTGGTCTTGCCTTAATTCAAAACCAAGAGCGAGTGTTGCCCAATCAAGATCTTTTCTGATATCGACATTTAATGTTTGTAGTGATAATGCCAGATCGTAGGCGTGGGCATTTTGCGGAATGTTTTCTCGAACTTGTTGAGCTGAGTTATTTTCTTGAAAACGTAGTAAGTTTACATAAGAAGCATTAATAGCATTTTTGGTTTTGTAACTTATTTTATTTTTTCCATAGGTATAGGAAGTGTCAATTGATATACCGCTGTCCAATTCAAAGTTATAGCCAAAATTGAGTGAATAGTCGGTTATATTTGATGATATTTTTGGTAAATAGCCATCGAGCAATGTTGGAAGACTATCTTGTAGTAATGGGTTGGTTTGTTGGTCTTTTGCAGAGCGAAAAAAAGCTGCAGAAGTGTTGTCTCGTGTCGAGTAAGTAGCAAAACCGTATAGCTCTCCAATGTCGGTGCCATAGCCAGCATTAATAACCCAGGCTTGTTGTAAATATTCTGGGTTACCAATTTCAAAGTTTCTACGTTCAGCGTTTATTTCACTTGAATTAGAGGTTACATATTCATTGGTGGTACGTTGTATGCAGCCTTCATAAATACATGAGCCGTCTTGACCTGTGCGGTTTGTTGCCTGATGGTCTGCGACACTGCCGGATAGATTGGCATAACCTTGTTCAAATAATGATATGTTTTTAGAGAATTCTATTTGTTGGCTTGAACCATCACCTTTTGCGTGCTTTCCGTATGATGCTTCAACATAATCGGTTGAAGTATCATCTTTAAGGACGATATTGATAACCCCTGCAATCGCATCAGAGCCATATTGTGCTGCCGCTCCATCACGTAAAATTTCAATACGTTTAATCGCTGATGCCGGTATGGCATTTAAATCGGTACCCGCTGTACCACGTCCTACAGAGTTATTAATATGAATCAAACTTGCTTGATGACGACGTTTACCATTAACTAATACGAGTGTTTGGTCGGGACCTAGGCCTCTTAATGTTGCTGGTTGTAATACATCACTGCCATCACTAATAGCTGATTTAGAAAAGTTAAATGAAGGCGCTATCGCTTGTAGCATGTTGCCAACATTGGTGTGTCCTGATTGCTTCAATCGCTTGAATGGCAGAATATCGACAGGAACAGGTAAATCAGTAATTGAACGTCGCGCAGTGCGGCTACCGACAATGGCTATCTTCTCAATACTGCTTGTTTCAGGTGTATCATTAGCGTTGTCGAACGGAGGAGGAATTTCAGTTGTTGGTTGTACATTTACTTTTTTAACTGCAGAAATAGCGATGACATTTTCTTGATTTTTAACAACTTTTAGTCCTGACTTTCGTAATAACTTATGAATAGCAAAGTCAACGGTGTAATAACCTTTGACCTGATTGGTTTGAATGTTTTTGGTTAATTCAAATGAAAATAATATGGTTTGTTGGCTTTGTTTACCAAATAAAATTAAGGCTTGATTAGCATTTTGTTGTTTAATATCGAAATAGACAAGATCTGCAGCTTTACCCATAGAAGAAAAGAGTAAAAAAATCAATGCTGTATAGGTTAACAACGTTTTACGGCTTTGACGAATACTTTTCAAAGTACTTATTAAAGCGAAATAAAGAATAGATGCTATCAATGCTTAAATTCCGAAGCTTTTATTATTTTATACTAACGTAAATTTTGAACACTTAGGCCTATTAAAGCCATTAGGCAGTTCATTTCTCTGCAGTGAAATTATGCTCGATTAAGAGAAAAAGTATTATTACTTACTTTTTGGTAATCAATGGCAAAGTTATAATTTAATGACTGAAGTAAACCATTAATATCGTTGCTTTTAAAATACCCTGATATTTTAAGGTCTGCGATATCATCTGCAATTGGCATAAAGCTAACCGAGTTATAACGTTGCACTTCAGACAACACTTGCGATAGTGGTTCACCATCAAAAATCAGCATACCTTGTTGCCAAGCGAGCTCTTTTTCAATAGCACTATCGGACAGTGTTTGTTTAGCGTTCAAGCTTTGCTTAGTAATTGCCAACTTTTCGCCAGCAGTAACTATGTTCATCGCTTTTTGATTAGTTACCGTTGATTGAGAGCTTTTGATGGCATCGAGTAAAACGGTTCTTGAGGTATTAGCCTTACTTACTAAAACTCTACCTTCTTTTACCAGTAGCTCCATATCATGATTGTTATCACGTTGAACATTGTAAATAGTGCCTAGCGCTGTAAAGGAGTTTTGCCCTGAAATAACGGTAAATGGCCGATTGTGATCTTTTGCAACATCAAACTTTGCTTCACCGCGGATCAAAGTGATTTTTCGTTGTAAAGCGCTATAAGCAACTTCAATAACGGTATTGGTATTTAGTTTTATAGAACTACCGTCAGTTAAGGTGATTTCTTTTTGTTGACCGAATTGGGTACTAAATGTTTGATAGGCTAAATGTTGAGAAGAGGCATTTTTAGGGTCTTGCCAAAGCTGATTAATATCATTTGCTAAGTTTGTTGTTAATATTGCAACAAAAAAGATACTAGCTGCTAAGCAACCTTTCATTAGGTAGTCACTCGCTGGCTTTTTGTCTGGCTTGGCACAAAATAAACCATTTAGCTCATGCTGAGTACTAATATCTCCCCATAAGGAAGACATTCTCTGCAGTGCCGAATAATGAGCTTTATCTTGATTGATCCATGCTATTAATTGTTGTTTTTCAACGCTAGACAATCCTTTATCAAGTCGTGTTATCCAAAGGTTTGCTTGCGCTTGGACCGATTTATTATCGTTTGACGTCTTGGGTATCATTTATCTACTTCTGTGATTACATTTTGAAACAAATATTCATTCAGCGTTTACTGTAAACGAATTATTAGGGGCGTGCTATGGAAATTTAGCTAAAAGTTCAATAAAACGTTTTTTAATGTAATTACCTGTATTCATCAGTTATCTAACTGATGAATATTAGAGTAATTATTCAATTTTTAATGCAAGCTCTAAGGCTCCCGAAGTATTTTATTCGCTAATTTACATCATTTATATTTGCGAAATATTATTGCGAAACATTGTTGAGAAACGCGTTGCAACCTAAGCAAACTATCACTTCTGTTTGATAAACAATTTCGACAGTTTATTACATTTTTTAAACATTAGAGAACACTAATGCAACGGTTATATAAATATCAACGGGTTACAATCTTTCCATCAATTACAGGAGATATTTACAATGCTAAGTTCAACTAAAATAAAGAAAATACTATTCGCTAGTTCATTAATTAGTTTGGTATGTGTACCACAACTTGTTCAAGCGGAAGAGTGGCAGTTTAGCACTGGGCTTGGTGCTTATAGCGCAAATGAAGCATGGAAAGGTACAGATGCTAAACAAGGTATTGCACCGCTGCTTTCGGCAACATATGGTAATTGGTTAATCGGTAAAGATGGCATTGTTACCTATAATTTATTAAGTGAAGACGATTTTGGTTTAAGCGTCGGAGTCAATTACCGAAACGACGGTTATGACGATGATAAATTTATGGGTTCAGATAAATCATCTGATCCAGTATTTACTGGTTATGACTCACCTGAAGGTGATGTTACGTTCAAAGTCGATGGTTATTGGAATTTTGTTAATTTGAGTGTAGAGCAAGATATTTCAGGACATTCAAAAGGCTTAACAGCTGACTTAGGAATTGAAGTGCCAATATTTAATATTGGTAAAGACTTCATGGTGCAAGCAAATGCAACCGTGCACTTTCAAAGTAGTGATTATGCAAATTACATTTATGGTGTTTCTGCAGAGCAAGTTGATAATAGCGTTGGCAGAACAGCTTACACTGTTGGCTCGGTAACTAACTATAGCGCTGGTTTATCTGCTTTTTATCAACTAGATAAGAGCTGGACTTTGATAGCCTCAGCGCAATACACCAAGCTTGATGATGCGATTACGGATAGTCCATTAATTGGTGATGATAAAGTCACTAGCGCATTTATTGGTGCAAGTTACAGCTTCTAAATAATGACATAATTAACCACTAGAAAGCCTGTATTTTTAAGCTGTTAAAACGAAAAAACCTAAACCATTTAGTTGTTAACTGAGGTTTAGGTTTTTTATTATCAACAGTAAAAAAATACGTTAATAGAAGAGTTTATTTTTTATTGCGCTTAGCTTGTTTCTTCGCTTTTGCTTTTTTCTGAGCGACAGTTTTCTTAACTTTCGCTTTTTTAATCGCAACACGCGCTTCTTTGTTCTTTGGTCTAAGTTCTTCAATAATGCGACGTGGCAAACGTTCATCAATATAACGTTCTACTTTACCAATAACCGCCATGTCATGTGCTTCAACTAATGAGATTGCCGTACCTTTATTACCAGCACGGCCTGTACGACCAATACGGTGTAAATAAATATCAGCAGTACGCGGTAAGTCGAAGTTAATCACGTGAGTAATATCGTCTATATCTAAACCACGCGCGGCAACATCGGTTGCTACTAATACTTTTACTGTGCCATTGCGTAGGCGTTCAACAGAAGTACTGCGCTTATCTTGTGGCATCTTTCCTTCAAGCCATACACAAGGGACTTCTTCTGCGTATAATTTACCTGATAAGTATTGTACGGTTTCACGTTTATTAGCAAATACTACTACTCGTGAAAGTTCTTCTTGCTTTAATAAGTTAACTAGCAAGGCGACTTTATGGTCTTTATTATCGGCGATATGTAGCCACTGATGAATTTTTGCTTTTTCTTTTCGGGATGGATTCGATTCTAAAAATACCGGTTCGTTTAGTATTTCGCGAGAGAATCTCACCACGGCTGAACCTTCTAATGTTGCTGAAAACAACATTGTTTGTTTGCGCCAGCGAGCTTCTGCAATGATGCGGTTAATAATTTCTATAAAGCCCATATCAAGCATACGGTCAGCTTCATCTAAAATTAAGACTTCTATTTCACGACAATCAAATTGCTCGCTTTCAATGTATTCCATTAAACGACCAGGTGTTGCCACTAAAATATCAGTATTAGTGGTTAGAATTTCTTTATGACTACCGTAGTTAACGCCACCAGTAATCACACCTGATTTAATTTTTGTTAATGAAGTCAATTTTTCGCATTGTTCATGCGTTTGTAATGCGAGTTCGCGTGTTGGCGATAAAATTAGTACCCGAGGAAACCCCGGCTTATTGCGCGGATAATCTAATAAATGTTGAGCCGCGGGTAAAATGAACGCTGCTGTTTTTCCCGTTCCTGTTGGGGCTGATGCAAGTAAGTCTTTACCAGTCATAGCGACAGGCAATACTAATTCTTGAATCGATGTAGGCTTTTTAAAACCGGCACTTTCAATACCGCCCAATAACGCGGAGTCTAGGTCAAACTGATTAAACATGTAATAATTTTCTTCAAAGGTATATAGCTGCGGATTATAATGGCAAAATCAGATTTATCCTAAAGATCTTGCCAAAATTGTGCGTTTTTTATGATATTTAATCTTAACTTGGCTTAATCAGCTAAGATCTCATCAATTTCTGTTTTAATTTGTTGGCACCAAGTTGTAATACGTTCATCACTTGCATCGTATTGATTGTCTTCATCCAGCGCTAAACCAACAAAGTGTTTTTGATCTTCAGTTAAGGCTTTTGATGCGGCAAATTCATAACCTTGGTTAGGCCAATAGCCAATAACATAGCCACCTTGCGCGATAACTTGCTCATGTAACATGCCCAAAGCGTCTTGAAACCATTCGGTGTAACCAATTTGGTCGCCCATGCCGTAAAGGGCAATTATTTTTCCACTCAGATCAATATCGGCGATTTCAGGCCAATGTCCTTCCCAGTCTTCTTGAATTTCACCATAATCCCAAGTCGATATACCTAAAATAAGAATATCGTGATCTGCCATTTCAGTTAGCGCAGTGTCTTTAATATTGAATAAGGTTACTTGTTCTGCACCGAGTTCAGTTTGAATTTTTTCTGCTGCCATTTCGGTATAGCAAGTGGTTGAGCCATAAAATAGTGCAATATTCATTGATAATGATTACCGAGAGTTGTTTAACCTAAATAAAAGGGGACGGGAACTTATTTGCCGCAATTTTAGCAAACAAGCCGCTACCAATGCCAGTACAAATAATGATAAGAGGCAACAAAAGGCTTTAGAAGCTGTTGGCTGTTATTGCAATTAGCACACTTTCACTGTAATTTTAGCCTCCTATAAGCGGTCACTTGTAATTAATGATAATTTAAACTTTATTACCCGCTAGCTAATTTATGGAAATCTTTATGTCTAAGAAATGTTTATTCGCCGCACTATTCAGTGTTTTTAGTTATGCTAACGTTACTTTAGCTGATTCTGCTACGCCTGCTAATAATAGTGTGATGTTACCAAGCGCTCAGTCAACAGAACTTAATCTTGTTAAAACGAAATTAAGCAACATGCTCGGTTTTAAAGTCGACAGTATTAAAGCATCGCCTATGGCAGGTGTTGTTGAAGTGATCACCGACCAAGGATTATTTTATGCCAGTGCAGATGGTAATTTTTTATTGCACGGTAAAATGTATGGTTTAGGTGATAATGTTAGCAATTTAACCGAAGAAAGCTTAGCGCAGGTTCGTGTTGATGGCATGGCAAAATTCTCTGATTCGATGATTGTTTTTCCTGCAAAAAATGAAAAACATGTGGTCACTGTTTTTACTGATATTACTTGTGGCTACTGTCGTAAAATGCATGACCAAATTGAAGACTATAACGATAGAGGTATTACTGTTCGTTATTTAGCGTACCCACGTTCAGGCGTGAAAGACCGAAGTGGTCAATATTCTCAAGGCTTTAAAGACTTACGTTCAATTTGGTGTCATGAAGATCCTCAGCAAGCATTAACAAAAGCGAAAAGCGGCTCAAATGTCGCTGCTCGTATTTGTGATAAGCCAATTGAAGAAGAGTTTGATTTTGGTCGTCAAGTTGGCGTGAGTGGCACACCGGCAATTATACTAGCAAATGGTATGATGGTGCCTGGTTACCAAGACCCAAGTAAATTGTTTAGCTTATTAGAAACAGCCTTACAAGGCGGTTAATATTTAAAAAATTTATCTGATAAAATGGCAAGTATTATACTTGCCATTTTTGTATCTACAGCTTTCATTATTCGCCTAATTAAAAAGACTCAATTCAATGCTTAAAGAGATCATTCGTCGAGAACAAGTAAGTGATGACCATTTGCCTAAAACCTTGCATCCGATTATCCGACAAATCTATGCACGTCGAGGTGTAACTAATGAAACGCAGTTGGAACTTACAGCCTCGCATTTATGTGCGGTTGATAGTTTGAAAGGTTTGCCCGAAGCATGTGCACTGTTACATATTGCCTTGAAAGAACAAAAAAACATTACAGTTATTGGTGATTTTGATGCTGATGGTGCAACCAGTACTGCATTGATGATGGAAGCATTAAAAATGCTTGGCTCTAATAATCATCATTTTTTAGTGCCTAATCGTTTTAAGTACGGCTATGGTCTAACCCCTGAAATTGTTGAAATAGCGGCTTCGCAAGGCGCACAAGTTTTGGTCACCGTGGATAATGGTATTAGCTGTATTGCCGGTGTTAATCGAGCGAAAGCATTAGGTTTAGAGGTTGTGGTAACTGATCATCACTTACCTGGAAATACCTTGCCAGCAGCCGATGCTATTGTAAATCCTAATCAAGTAGGTTGTAACTTTGCCAGTAAATCTTTGGCGGGGGTTGGTGTCGCATTTTACTTCATGTTGGCACTGAGAAAGTACTTGCGTGAACAAGCTTGGTTTGAAAAGCAAAATATCACTGAGCCAAACATTGCTCAATTACTTGACCTTGTCGCCTTAGGCACAGTCGCTGATGTTGTATCGCTTGATGCCAATAATCGTATTTTAGTTGAGCAAGGTTTAAAAAGAATTAGAGCCGGTGCAACACGTCCAGGTATACAAGCGTTGATTGAAATTGCAGGTAAAAATCAGCAAAAGCTAGTTGCTAGTGACTTTGGTTTTGCACTAGGACCAAGAATTAATGCCGCAGGGCGATTAGATGACATGGCCTTCGGTATTAATTGCTTATTAGCAAAAGATCTTTCTACCGCGAGAGTGATGGCTGCTGATTTAGATGATTTAAATAAGGCGCGTCGAGACATAGAGCAAGGCATGCAACTTGAAGCTGAACAAGTGCTTAAAAGTTTGCAATTTAGCGAAGACAATTTACCGCACGGTATTAGCTTATTTCATGCTGATTGGCACCAAGGGGTTATTGGCATTGTTGCTGGACGGTTAAAAGAGAAGTATCACCGACCAAGCATCGTTTTTGCTAGAGCCAACGATGAAGATGCCAATAGTATTGAGAGCAGCAGTCATGGTAGCAACGAGATTAAAGGCTCTGCGCGTTCGATTCCAGGTTTGCATATTCGCGATTTACTCGAGCATATTGATAGCCAACACCCAGGTATTATTCTTAAATTTGGCGGTCATGCCATGGCGGCGGGACTATCGATTCATGCCGATAAATTTCAAGAGTTTTCAGCATTGTTTGAACAATATGCCCAACAATGGCTGAGTGTTGAAGCGCTAACAGGTGTATTAGCTTCAGATGGTAGTTTATTAACACAAGATATGACCCTTAGTTTCGCTGAGCTTTTACGTGCGGCGGGGCCATGGGGACAAAATTTTCCAGAGCCTTTATTCGATGATACTTTTACGCTTGTTCAACAACGTATTGTTGGTGAAAAACATTTAAAATTTGTCGTTGAGAAAGATCAGCAAATTTTCGATGCTATTGCTTTTAATGTTGATATAAAGCGCTGGCCAGATCATCAAGCAAAGCAAGTACAACTTGCTTATCGCCTCGATATTAATGAATTTCGCGGTAAGCAATCAGTGCAATTAATGGTCGAACAATTAGACTAAAATACAGACTTAGCGCTATCGCATTAATTGTTTAGACAACTAATGCCGATAATTCGCTCAAAAAATATAATAAAAAGACAATTTCTCTGCACACGCAAGCATTTATTTAGTCGCATAATTAGGCTACAATGCGCGACTGTTTTTTGGTTATTTTTCCCTTTATTCTCCAATTTATTTATCAATGATGGCGTGACAGTTAAAAAAGTATGTTAGAAGTTAATCCAGTACTCAGTAAAATTAAAGAAATCCGCGAACGTACTAATATGCTTCGGGGGTACCTTTGACTATGATCAAAAGTCAGAACGTTTGGTTGAAGTGGTTCGCGAATTAGAATCGCCAGACGTTTGGAATGAGCCTGAACGCGCACAAGCGCTAGGTCGTGAGCGCTCCGCATTAGAAGCCGTGGTCGAAACTATTGATCAAATGGATTCAGGTTGTGAAGACATTGAAGGCTTAGTTGAACTTGCCGTTGAAGAAGACGATGAAGAAACCTTTAATGATGCTGGCGTTGAAACTCAAGCGTTGGAAGCTAGCTTGGAAAAGTTAGAGTTTCGTCGGATGTTTTCTGGCGAGCAAGACGCCAATAACTGCTACTTAGATATTCAGTCAGGATCTGGTGGTACAGAAGCGCAAGATTGGGCTGAAATGCTGATGCGCATGTATTTGCGTTGGGGTGAAGCCAATGGTTATAAAACTGAAGCCATTGAAGTAACCGATGGTGATGTCGCAGGGATTAAAGGCTGCACCATAAAATATACCGGTGAATACGCTTTTGGCTGGTTACGCACAGAAACGGGTGTTCATCGTTTAGTGCGAAAGTCTCCTTTTGATTCAAGTGGCCGTCGTCATACCTCATTTGCCTCTGCGTTTATTTATCCAGAAATAGACGACAACATTGAAATTGATATTAATCCTGCTGATTTACGCATAGATACTTTCCGTGCCTCTGGTGCGGGTGGGCAGCATGTTAACAAAACTGACTCTGCTATCCGTATTACTCACGAGCCCACTGGCGCTGTCGTTGCGTGTCAGGCGGATCGTTCGCAGCATAAAAACCGTGCTACGGCGATGAAACTGCTGAAAGCTAAATTGTATGAAATGGAAATGCAAAAGCAAAATGAAGGTAAACAAGAATTAGAAGACGGAAAATCTGATATCGGTTGGGGCAGCCAAATACGCTCTTATGTTTTAGATGACAGCCGAATTAAAGACTTACGCACCGGTATAGAAAACCGTAATACCCAAGCGGTATTAGACGGCGACTTAAACAAATTTTTAGAAGCTAGTCTGAAATCTGGCTTATGATACCAATTTCATTAAATTATTGACCACTTGTACTGGTTAAAATAACTCAAGGCGGTGTTGCTCTCAATCCCAATAGCCAGCTATTGGTCAATCGAGCGCCTTGCCTTGATTTATTTTTCCTACGCACAACAAGTTCACAAACTTAATGAATTTGGTATAAACACATTCATTAATTTACATAGAATATTACGTTAAACACGAGAAATAAAATGACTGATCAAGCAAACCAAGACGAAAATAAGTTGATTGCCGAGCGTCGTGGCAAGTTAGTAAAAATTCGAGAAAACTGTCCGGCTAATGGCCACCCTAACAAGTTTGACCGAAAACACTATGCTGCTGATTTACAAGCTGAACACGGTGAAAAAGATAAAGAAACGCTTGAAGCTGAAACAGGCATTTACAGCATTGCTGGTCGTGTTATGGCGAAACGTGGTCCATTTCTAGTGTTACAAGACATGACTGGCCGCATTCAGGCTTACGCACATAAAACTGTGCAAAAAGACATTAAAGAACGTTGGGGCACTTTAGATATTGGCGATATTATCGGTGTTACTGGTACTATGCATATGTCAGGTAAAGGTGACTTATACGTCAACATGGATAAGTATGAGCTTTTAACAAAGTCGCTGCGTCCATTACCAGAAAAGTTCCACGGTTTATCTGATGTTGAAACGAAATATCGTCAACGCTACGTTGACTTAATTATCAATGAAGACACTCGTAATACTTTTAAAGTACGTTCAAAAATTGTTGATGGTATTCGTAAATTTTTAACTGACCGTGATTTCATGGAAGTTGAAACGCCAATGTTGCAAACTATTCCTGGTGGTGCAACGGCTAAGCCATTTGAAACGTTTCACAATGCCTTAGATATTCAGATGTACATGCGTATTGCGCCTGAGCTTTACTTGAAACGTTTGGTTGTTGGTGGTTTTGAAAAAGTTTTTGAAATTAACCGTAACTTCCGTAACGAAGGTTTATCAACGCGTCATAACCCAGAATTCACTATGATTGAATTCTACCAAGCCTATGCTGATTACCATGACTTGATGAACCTTACTGAAGACATGTTACGCACGTTAGCAGAAGACGTAATGGGCTCAGCTATTATTCGTAATACCGTGAAAGATGCTGATGGTGAAGTAGTAGAAGAGAAATTCTATGATTTCGGTCAGAAGTTTACCCGTTTATCGATGGTCGATGCGATTTTATTACACGGTAATGATTTAGACGAAAACATTTTACGTAACCCAGAAGAAAATTTTGACGCGCTTAAAGCGATGGCAAAATCTGTTGGCGTAAAAGAAACTGATGCATCTAAAGTGTGGGGTGCTGGTAAATACATTTGTGAAATTTTTGAAGAAGTTGCCGAGCATATGCTTGATCAACCTACTTTTATCACAGAATACCCATGGGAAGTTTCACCATTAGCGCGTAGAAACGATGAAAACCCATTCATTACTGACCGTTTTGAATTCTTTGTTGGTGGACGTGAACTAGCAAATGGCTTCTCAGAGTTAAATGATGCCGAAGACCAAGCGGCACGTTTCCAAAACCAAGTAGCAGGTAAAGATGCGGGTGATGACGAAGCCATGCATTATGATGCTGACTACATTCAAGCACTTGAATACGGTTTACCACCAACTGCTGGTGAAGGTATTGGTATCGATCGTTTAGTGATGTTATTCACTGATTCACCAACCATTAAAGACGTTATTTTATTCCCTCATATGCGTCCAGTTGCTGAGTAAGCTAAATAGCTTTAGTCGCTCTAGAGTACAGAATATATAGTCAAATAAAGCACTTTTAGGTGCTTTTTTTATATTCATTAATAATGGTATATCGCGATCACATGGTTGTGAAAGAGCTATGATGTTCAGGCATATCTCAGACATCCTGCCTTTCGGCGCATTATTACAACCATGTAGGGTTAAAGGTGTTTCTAGCAGCAAATATCCTCGCTTGTATTTATCAAGGAGTCTTTGCCGTTATATATCAGTTAGACCCCAAATAAAGGCTGCCATCGCGGTCAATGCGATTAAATTGAAATATATTAAACCGATAATTGAGAATTTGATAAAGCTAAATATGTAGCCTTGCTTATAAACTCTTTTTTGCATCAAGAATAAATAACATGGCAGCCATGTGAGTAGAGCAATGGCTGCGTAACCTAACCAGCTAGCAACTTTTGGCATAGTTGGCGATAAATACTCTTGGCTATTGTCGAGAATATTTACCAAGAGAATGATCAAAAATATAAAACTGTGGCTATGTAGTGCAACCGTTAAATGTTCGAGGTATAAACGCTTAGAAAATAAATAAAATAGTTTAAGAATAAGTGCAAATAGCGGCAACAAAATAAACATTAATTGCGGTAATTTACTAATTGATTGTTGTATTAAAGGGCGAGCGTCAGAATTAAAAGCCTGTTGACCTTTTTTCTCTAACGCTTTCATTTTATCGCTTAAACGTTGATTGTTTTCATCTGATAAAAAATCAAAAGTTAACGTACCATCTTTATTATTGGAAATTGAGAATACATCGGATGCTTCCTGTTTTACTTTCCCTGATTTTATCTCGGCTAATTGCTCTTTTAACTTGGTTAATCTCTGAATATCCTTTTCTGATAATGGCTGCTGAAAATCAAGCGCACCTAATTCATACTCAACAATTTTCTTGGTGATTTCTGTTGTTTTTGACGCAGTAAGGGCTGATAAATCTTGCTGATATTGTTTATATTGCTGAATTTTTTTTAATTGCTCATTTTGTTTTTCAATAGGGAGGCCGTCAACTGCGACTTCTAGTTGTTTTATATATTGGCTTACTTCTTTTATAGGGGCTGCCATTCTTTGTTCATGTACAAGAAGATCCGTGCCATCAATAGTGAAAAACTTAAGCGAGATGAAGAATATGATACTAACAAATAAATACAAGCGTAATGGCGGCACATAATGTACTCGCCGACCTTGAATATATTCATTAGTTAAAAAGCCAGGGTTTAGGAGCAGTGGTTTTAGCGTTCTTGATGCACGGGAATCAAAGCTAAAGATATCATCAAGTAAATGCAGTAATACAGTCCAGAAATACTTTAAAGTAGATTCAACCGATTGGCCGCATTGACTACAGAATGAGCCGATAACTTGTGAATGACAATTTTCACAAATAACTTCCTTCTTCTCACTATCAACTTCGCTATCAGTAATTGCCAGTGTCATGCTATTAGCTTTTTTATCGTTAGACATAATATTTGCAGTAAATAAAACAATTACTTAGCATGATAACACCGTTTTTTTCGGGTGCAAATGTGATTTATAATTCAATTCTTACGAAGATTTTCGTTTTTTACAGACCGGTTTCTAATAAAAATAGCTTTTATTTACACAAAAATGATTAATATTTTGTATATCTTTAGTGCTGAATTGCTAATGTTCTGTTAAATTTAAGGGGTTACCGATCAAAGCAAGCCAAATAGCAGGAGAATTATAATGGCATTTGAAGTTACCTTCGAGTTGAAAGAATCAGATTTAGAGCATTTTCGCAATGTGATGAGAGAGTCAAAGTCAGGCGCTCAAAACTTGAGTGAAACCGAAATTTTAGCAAACGCAAAAAGTCTTAGTGAAGATGTTAAAGGTGATGTACCGACATTTGTAAGCGAAAGGATTATAAAATTAGAAACTTTGGTTGCAATGATTGAAGATTCTGAATGGAAAATACCAGAAGAAGAACGTGCTGATGTATTAAGTGCGTTAGCCTACTTTAGTGATCCAGAAGATTTAGTACCTGATCATATTCCTGTTTTAGGCTTTTTAGATGACGCGATTATGATTGAACTAGTCGCTGAAGAACTTAAAGATGACATTGAAGCTTTCCAAGAGTTTTGTGCTTACCGTACGCGTGAGGAAGGCCGTAAAGGCGATGTTACTGTCACTCGTGATGAATGGTTAGATGCTAAACGCAGAGAGCTGCATAGTCGTATGAGAAATCGCCGTTCAAAACGTGGCGGTCGCTCTGGGTTTCGCTCAATTTTCTAATTAAGAGTGTTAATGCTTTGAATAGATAAATATTACCTATATTACCTATATTGGCTAGTAATTATCTATTCAAATTTTAGTTATCCTATACTATTTCTATTACCTCTATATATAAAGTACTGAAATTATAAGGTCGCTGTTATACTTATTTCTACAGAAATTATTTTGGAATTACATCAAATGCAACCGTCATTCGGGTTTCATTGGTAGTAAATGGACGTGTGCCATGCCAAAAGTAAGATGGGAAAAGAACGAGTAATCCATCTTTTGGTTTAACAACATAATCCGCTTCCAGTTTATCTCTCATATTAAATTCAGGTATACCAAACTCGATCCAACCTTCACCATTACCCTTTACCGCATTAGGTATTTGATTGTAATAAGGGCCGCTAATCCAGCCTTCTGAATGATAATGATTTTTATGGAAACCTTGTTTCTGTAAAAGCACCGACCAAGAGCCTTGGTATTGAAAACTAGAGGCTACGTGCTTTAAAAAAGGATGCTTTTTATTATGAGTAAAATAACTTATATAACTTTCAACTTGTTTTTTAATTTCATGATCAAGTAAATTTAGATAATGAGACTTTGAAGGGAATAGATCTCCAATAGTTTGTGTTCCATTAATTAATGACTGATCAAGAGGGTGCTGCTTGCTATTATGTAGTTTGGTTAACTCGGAATTTAATTGTCGGTTAAAATCTACCAATGAATATTCACTATTTGGTGATTTTATTTCTGTCGCATATATAAATTTATTAGGATCACATAACTCATTATATTCTTTTGTTTTTCCAAGCATTTTTAAACTTGTTGATTTTAGAGTGACACAGCTTAAATTACTTTGATTATATTTACATAGTTGGTTAAATATTTTCAATGAAACATCAGCATTGCCATTCGCAATGTAAGCATGTCCTTTTTCGTAAAGCAAGCCAATATCATTGCTGTTCTTTTTTATACCTTGATTACTTATTGCTACCGCTTCTTCAAATTCTCCAAGCTCTCTGAGCGAGTTAGACTTTATTATATAAGCAATGGAATTCTTACTATTTAGGCTAAGAATTTTATCTGCAATTTTAATTGCTTTACCATATTCTTTAGCCTGTAAAAGTTTATTAGCAAATTGACCCATAAGATCAGAGGACTTTGTGATTTCAATGGCTGATTCATAACTTGAAAAACACTCATCTAAGGGGAGTGACTTTGACCACCTAATTAAACTTAATTGATGATGAGCTTCATAATCTAAAGGGGAGTATTTAATGATATTTTCATATTGTCTAATCGAAGCATCGATATTTTTTTCCATGAGGTAACAACTAGCTAATGCTTTATTAGACTCCACATGTTCTCCAGGTTGCACTAATATAGATTTAAAATATTCTATTGCCTTAGTTATGTTGCCATATTCTTTTTCAATTTTGCCGAGTAAATGTAAACTTTGTTTGTGCGTGGGCGAATTTTCCAAAATTTTCAGTAAAATAATTTTTGCTTTGCTTACCTTGTCCGTTTTGTTATAACACTTAGCCAAGCCAATCTGTGCTTTGATATCGTTGTTATTCAGTAACAAAGCGTTATTAAATGAGTTCTCTGCAGCTATATAGGATTCTTCCACGTATAGCAGATTGCCTAGGTTTATATGTGGATCTATATATTTAGAGTTATAAAAAATTGCTTTTAAAAATTGCTTCTTTGCTAAATCAACTTTATTTATCTGATGAAGTAAATTCCCATAAGTATTAAGAACTTCAGGTTGAGTCGGAGCTAACTTTAATGCTTTTAAAAAATGTTTTTCACTCGCTTTTAGAAGATTAAGCTTCCTTTCTGAAACTGCACGCAAATACCAGAATTGTGGGTTTTTGGCCTGAATCGTTGTTAAATGTATAAATATGCCTAAAGCTAATTTGAATTCGCCGTGATTGAGGTGATTTATTGCTTTTGTAATTGTGGTTTGCATTTTTTTCTTTTATTAAATTAGTTAATTTGTTAGGTAAAGCATTAAAACAAAAAATGCGATGATGATGCCGTTAAAAGCAAAAATATAACCGAAGCCTTTTAAGCCTTGTTTAACCGTGTAATTATTATTTTGTAAATACCAAAACCAAATAGCGCACATTAATAAAGGTATCAGAAAAAAGAGTCTAATCATGTTTACGCTATCTCCTGTTGTTTTTGTTGGGATGGCTCTCGCCAAGGGGCTACTTTAAATAGCATGAGCATACCAGGTATAGCCAAAGCTGTGCACATAAAGTAAAAATTGGTCCAACCTATTTGCTCTACAATAGCACCTGTAGTTGCATTAGCAAAAGTTCTCGGAAGTGCGGTTAACGCTGTAAACAAAGCAAATTGTGTTGCTGCAAAAGCTGGATTTGTTGCTCTTGCTATGAAAGCTGTAAACGCTGCTGCACCTAGACCAACGCCTAGATACTCAAAACCCATTGCCATAGCTAAAGCGTAGGTATTGTGGCCAATTTCTGCAAGCGCAGCAAAACCTAATATACTGATTATCTGAACAAAACCAAATAACCAAAGGGCTCGATTAATACTTAACTTAATCATTACAAGACCACCGACCGTTATGCCAATAGTCATCGCAATTAAAGATGCTGTTTTAGCTACAACGCCGATCTCTGTTTTAGTAAAGCCCAAATCTATAAAAAATGGTGTTTGTAAAGCTGTTGCCATACTATCCCCAAGTTTATATAGAAATAAGAACACTAAAATTTGTAACGCAGACTTAATTCCCTCCCTGTTGACGAAATCTTTAAATGGCAACACAACTGCTTGTTTTAGCGTTTTTGGTGTTAGTTCCGCGGTATTAAGCTCTTTTATAGCAAGGCTTAATATAATGCCAATAAGCATAAACGCAGCAACAATAATAAACACTGCTTGCCAACTGATATGGTCAGCCAATATAAAGGCTAACGAACCAGGTACTAAACCTGAAAGGCGATAGGCTTGCACATGAATTGAGTTACCTAAGCCTAATTCATGGTCAGGTAATAGTTCTCGGCGATAGGCGTCTAGCACAATATCTTGGCTGGCACTAAAAAATGCTACAGCAGCGGCCAAATACGCGACACTCCAAATATTCATAATGGGGTCAACAAAGCCAAATCCGGCGATCGAAAACAGCAGCAAAATTTGTGTAAGTAGCATCCAACTGCGTCGTCTTCCCATTACTGGTAGTGAATATCGATCCATTAATGGTGACCAGATAAATTTCCACACGTAAGGAATACCAATCAGTGAAAATAAACCAATTTCAGTAAGGCTTACGCCTTCAGAGCGCAACCAACCGGGAACAAGTTGATAAAGGATAAATAATGGCAGGCCAGAACTGAAGCCTGTAAAAATACAGATCAGCATACGTCGATTAAATATGGCTTGCTTAAAGGTAGGGGATTGCACTGCTAGTAATGCCTAATGAATGCGATAAAACGAATAGTGTTAGGCTATCAAAATGTATTAGTAAACAGAAGTTTAATATTATCGATAAGGAAATTAATTTGTAAGTCTTTATCACTTACCAATGAATGCGCAGTTGAGCTTTGTGAAGTTATTTTATTATTATGGAATAGGGCGCCAACCTACACAGTCAATAGGGTAGCTGCCGACACCTGCGAAAAATTCTAAACAGGTCGACATTTCACTTTTAAAATACAAATTACTTTCAAGAGTATTGGCACTATGTAAGCTTAACTCATGCATGATATGCCAAAAAACACGTTCTCTGGCATTGCTTGGCGTTTCATCATTAACGTGTAACAAAGTCCACTCTGCCATTGTATTTTCAACAAATTGGTCTAATTCAGTATAATGCAGCGAGTGATTTATAACTGCCGTGATATAGGCACCAACTTGGGTTATTTTTTCATTGATAAACTGCTCAATTATCATGATGTTCCTTACGATATAACTAAAGAATTTGACTTCTACTTTTAATGGAGGAAATATCTATTTATCCCCTGTAGCTATTGACATACTTACATTAGTTATCGTTTATAAAATTGATATTGTCAAAATATCAGTGAAATATTAAGCATGTGTGCTTTGAGTTTATTTCGTTGATATACGGCTTATACAAGTTGTACCTTTGCCGCAATGTCATCACAAGGTATTCTTTAAGTGTATCACAGCCCACTTTAAGAGGGGCTTTTGTTAGTTTCATAATAAGATAGAAATTGAGATGAATTTTAGTTAGCTGCGATATGTTTATGTGGCGGGAAGTAAGCTAGCTTTTATTAGCATGATAGGTTTAATCGGAACATCTTCCCAATCCATTTCATCATTGTAATCAGTTTTGACCAATGCCATGGCATCAACCACTTCTTGACCTTCAACAATGGCGCCAAAAACAGCGTAACCCCAACGTCTACCAGGGTCTAAACTCGTGTTATCAGCAACATTAAAAAAGAACTGTCTGTTCGCCGTATGCGGACGATTCTCTTTTGCCATTGCTATAGTGCCTATTTCATTTTTTAAGCCGTTACCCGATTCATTGATAATGTTGCCATTAACTTTCTTCAGTTCAAAATCTTTGGTGTAGCCGCCGCCTTGCACAATAAACGCCGGCATGATGCGATGAAAAACTGTATCGTTATATTCGCCACTGACCACATAAGCTAAAAAATTATCGACGGTGATTGGTGCTCGAATTCGATCCAATTCCACAATAATTACTCCCATCGAGGTTTCTAATTTTACTTGTGGAAATAAATTATCAGGGTCGATGGCACCATCTTTTGCATTAGAACTTAATGACAGTACGAAAAGTAAAAGTGAAAAAATTCTCATGGTGCTGATCCAAAAATAATAATTAATAGGAATAAGTTTTTAGTAACTAGTTGATAAACGCGTGCAATTCTTTATTTTGCGTAACTTGTGTTAAAAGTTTGGCTAATTGCTGATTAAAGTCTCGCTCTAATACGGCAATGTCAGCACTAAAAGGGCCATTACTTTTACCTGATATTTTAAAGGTTTTCGTTAATGTTTTTTGGCCATTCTTAGCGATAACACGAAGCGTTATTTCGTTACTCGCTGTATATTTTACTAATTCTTGCTGAACGCTAATCAATGCGTTATCGACAACAACTTCAATTTTGCTTGCTGCTAAAGGCTGTAATTGTAAGCCACTTGTTTTAAATCCAGCCGATAATGAGGTTTTGATAATATCGATTAAAGGTTTTTGTGGTGAATATAGCTCAGCCGCTTCATTAGCACGTAAAATTTGCACTATGTGATTAGTTCGACGTAAATCAGTAAAGCTAATCTGTGCCTGCTTCTGCTGAAATGCATTATTGCTTACCGTCAACAATTCAGGGTTAACAATAACGTGCTTTACTTGCGTACTGCAGGCAAAGAGTAGAGTGGTTGAGGCTATTAAAAATAATTTTAGTAGTGTTGATTGCATTTTTCGCTCACAAAGCTAAGTTAAAGTGATTAGCGTTTTATCGCTGAAATAGTGACAAATTTTTCATTACTGGCAATTAATTTTTCATTGCCAAAAATTCGCTTTAATTTGATATGATAAGCTAATTGTCGATTACCAATAATGCGTAGCTCGCCGCCTTTTTTTAATACTCTATGGCTATCTTTAAACATTTGCCAAGCAATATGGTCGGTAGTTGCGGTTTGTTGATGAAATGGCGGGTTACAAAGTACTAAATCAACACTACCACCTTCAACACTTGTTAAACAGTCATTCACTTGGAATACACATTGCTGAGAAACAGCAGGCAAATTTTCAGCAATATTAGCTTCTGCTGAGGCAATGGCCATGAAAGACTCATCAATAAAGTGAACATGAGCCTCTGGCTGCTTTGATAGCACACTCAAGCCAATAACCCCGTTACCACAACCTAAGTCAATTACTTTGCTATCAGCGTTAACCTTTGGCAAATTCTGCAAGAAATAACGTGCGCCAATATCAAGTTTCTCTCTAGCGTAAACATTGGCATGATTGCTAATGGTAAAGTCGGTATTTTCCAAAGGCCATTTTGTTGGTAATAAAGCTGTACTTGCTTTGTTATTGTCAAATTGACTAAACACTAAACGTGCTTTTTTTACCGCCAATGATGTTTTAGTGGTGCCCAAGTAGTTTTCAAACACTTTTAATGTTGAACTATGTATTTCTTTTGCTCTATCACCGGCAATAAATAGTACATCACTTCCAAGTTGTTGCTTGATTTGGCTTAATTGATAACAAAGCATACCTTTGCTTTTTGGTATCTTAAACAGCACAATATTTATGTCAGTTGGTAACTTATCTAAGCTAGTTAATAGCGTTAAATTATCATTAGGTAAGCCATTTTGTTCTAAATTATATTCTATACCTTGATGGCTCAAAAATGAGTCATTGACGCAGTACAATTCATGTTGCGATAAGTTACAGCTTAATGCGCCAAAGTTATCATTAAAAATGAGAATTTTCTGTTTAGCAGAGGTTAGCTGCTCTTGCTCGAGGTAATTAAGTAGATACTCGTCAGCGGCATCCCAAGCTTGTAAGCTTCGGTTAACTTGGCCTGTTGGGAACCTATCGAGAAAAAGATTTTTGTCATTAATAATAAAAGGGCTGATCATAGCAGTTTAAACTTGGTTGGCGTGGCTGATATTGTGACAAAGTTTATCGCTACGAGCTAGTTTAATGGCAAATTTAAAGCAATAATAAAGCTAAAATGTAAGATTCTTTTAATATGGGGCGTTGCTAGATGAAAGTATTACTGCCTGACGCTGATATTGAGTACATTGAAGGGTTATATTCCGTAGAAGAAGCGACTGAACTTTTTACTGTTTTACAGCAGAGCTTAGATTGGCGTCATGATGATATTCGTATGTTTGGTAAAATCATGAAAGTACCGCGCTTACAAGCCTGGTATAGCGACAATGGGTTAACTTATCGTTATTCTAATATGACATTGGCATCTAAGCCTTGGACTGCAACATTAGCAATATTGAAAAAACGTATCAGTGATTATTGTCAGCATGACTTTAATGCCGTGCTAGCCAATTTATATCGTGACCAACACGACAGTGTTAGTTGGCATAGTGATGATGAAGTTGAATTAGGTAATATGCCTATTATTGCTTCGTTATCATTGGGCGCAGCACGAGACTTTCAACTAAAGCATATTGATAATAAAGAAAAGCTAACACTTTCGCTTTCTACTGGTAGTTTACTTATTATGCGCGGCGATACTCAACGTTACTGGCAACACTGTGTGCCAAAAAGAGCAAAGGAAATCGAAGCGAGAATTAACCTTACTTTTCGAAAAATAATTGTTTAGCGCATTGTCTTTAGCCATAATAATAACAATAAAAATGAAAAAACTATGCGGCCAGACTTCTAGATAGATGGCATAATTGTCGACAATGACTAAAATTAGTAATGATCGATAAAGCGATCAAACTCAGGGAAAAACATATGACAATAGAAGCTGTAATCCAAGAAAAATTACTTTCTGCTTTTTCACCCCTTCACCTAGATGTCATTAATGAAAGTCATCAGCATAATGTTGCGCCGGGCAGTGAATCACACTTTAAAGTTATTATTGTGTCCGAAGATTTTGAAGGTGAACGTTTAATTAAACGTCACCGTGCCATTAACGCAATACTCGCATCGGAGTTAGCTGAAAAAATTCATGCTTTGGCATTACATACTTACACTGAAACTGAATGGGAAAACTATTACGCAGATAATACACCTTTATCCCCCAACTGCTTAGGAGGCAGTAAAAAAACGGGATAACTTTTTCATGCAACTCTCGTAAAATTTCGTTACTTTACATAGACACCGTTAATATTATATTAGCGGTGTTATTTTATGTACAGGAAGTACGGTATATCGCGGGTGCATGGATGCACAGGAGCGTGTATGTACAGGAAGTACGGTCAGTTTTTATGTTCCA
>OLHD01000033.1_pt1 | contig 38673 bp, 27 predicted proteins | sample 1609541 | NCBI WGS metagenome assembly OLHD01 (sample SAMN05416870, study PRJEB24817) | seawater metagenome | isolation source: Sea water | place: Canada:Atlantic | collected 2013-11
ATTACAATATTCTGCTTCAACTGCGCTGGCTGCTCGAACTGCCACGGTGTTGGCTTCTACCATTAACCAAGCTCGAGATTCTTATAGTAACAACGCCGTTGCGGCTTTGCGCGCTCACCCTGATATTTCAGTACAGGCGCAATATCACGATAAACCTTACGCGGTGCCTAACCCTGCAACATTTGCAATTGAACTTGGGCAAGCGATATCAGCACCAGAAAAAGGGCTGATCTTGCATACTTTTAGTAATTACCCTTTTGCAAGCAGAAAAAATAGTGGTGGCCCAAAAGATGACTTTCAACAAACAGCGTTACTGAAACTTAACGCAACAACCCTTGTATTTGAACGTATTGAAATGCTGGGCGAAACTAACGTGCTTCGACATGCAGAGCCCATTTTCATGGAACAAAGTTGTGTTGATTGCCACAATATGCACCCAGATAGCCCAAAAAAAGATTGGCAGGTTGGCGACATGCGCGGTGCCGTTGATATTACTATCCCATTAAGTACCGACGATGCTGAGCTCACAAAAACAGTGCAATATGCCTATGTTATTTTTATCGCATTTTCTGTGATTGGGTTATTGTGTATGTTCGTTACTTTAAAACGCGCGCTCAATTTATCAAGCGAGCTAGAGCAACAAGTTGAAAAAAGAACAGCAGCCTTAAGTCACCTTGCACGTACCGACTCGCTCACTTCAATTGCTAATCGTCGACACTTCGAGGAGTTTGGCCAAGCATTATTTAGTAATCAGTCTAAAGTGGTTTGGCCAATCGCATTACTGGTCTACGATTTGGATTACTTTAAAAACGTTAATGACAACTATGGGCACGATATTGGTGATGAATGCCTAAAAGCCGTAGTGAATGCAGTAAACCTTGCACTGAGAAATAGCCAAGACTTTCATGCTCGCATTGGCGGTGAAGAGTTCGCCATTATTTTACAAGGTATATCAAAGGATGAATTGCAGAAGGTCATAGAGCGAATATTAAAAAATGTCAGTAGCGTTGAAATACCTGACAATAGCAATATTCATATTACCTGCAGCATAGGCTATACAATAAAATTCAGTCAGAGTAATACCACAATGAGAAAAATGATGTCGTTAGCAGATCAAGCGCTTTATCAAGCAAAGTTGAATGGTAGAAATCAAGCGGCATACATTAATGATGAAGATGTTTAATACGCTTAGTATCAGCGGAGTGGGTAATAGAATTAACTGACCAATACAAAATAGGATTAGGTAGAGAAGCAAACTCTCTACCTTTTTAAAGCCAGTCGACTAAAACCCAATATTAAACATAGCTAACACCATATCCCCATCATCATGCATATGATGATAAGTAAAGTCGAACGCCATGTCGTTGCCAAAGTCATAGCTGATCAGTAAATCAGTTTCATCTTCACCTTCATCAAAATCAACATGTGCTAGGCCAATAGTTAGGCTATCGATACCGGTATAATCAACGCCAATTTTAAGTGCTTTTTGATCAATAACACCATCAATGGTGTGATCTTCGGCATTACTAAAAAATGGCCCGCCACCAAAGCCATTAATGATAGTGCCAGAAACATGATTGTATGCTGAACTAAAAGTAAAATCATTTAACGTATAGCTTGCTGTTATGCCGTAAACATCACCGTCAGGGCCTGTGTTATCATCACTATTATCTGATTGCTTAGCGTATTGTACGCCAATTGAAAATTGCTCAACTTCAACCATAGCTTCAAGATAAATTAAATCAGCTAAATCGTTAATATTGTAATACCAGCTTTGCAAAGCAACATTTTCAATGCCTTCGTAAACAGCGCCAAATACATTAACACCATTACTGTTATTGATATCAGTAAAGTCTTCTGGTTTATCCGAATCAACACCAGACCATTTATCTAAATGCGCCAAATATACAGTTGTGTCACTAAGGTCATTATTAGTGACTAAAATACCAGAAAAGGTATTAGGCACCATGCGAATATCATCCATATCAGCATGAGGTGAGTCAAAACCAAAACGGCCAACTTTTACTTCTGTCGCGCCTACATTGGCTTGTAAATAAGCTTGCCCCAAAATGGCATAACTATCACCGTCTGATGCAAAAAAATCACCGTTATCATCATTGAATAGCTTTTGTGTTGTGTACAAGCTACCCCTTGCACTAATACCATTCCAACTTGCACTGCTATAGCTTAGCTCACCACCAATTGCCGAACTTTCGACACTATCGCCATTGTTATCTTCTGTTGAAATATAACCAAATCGAAAATTACCTGAAAACTTACCTGCTGATATTGCACTACTTGCATCTTGCTGCTGGTTAGCATTTTCAAAAGCGAAGATAGAGCTTGAAAAAATACTGGCTATCGCAACAGCGACTATGGTGAGTTTTTTGTTAAAAAAGATCATGTTTAAAATTCGTTTTCAGGATAAAAGTGGCGCAAATATAAAGAGCAATTTCTCATCATTCAATAGCAAAAATGCCATTTTAAATGATAACTCAGTTAACCTTGATCTAGATTAATAAATACAAATAAGAATTACTCTCATTTCTTTTATTGATAAAATAAATGCGCTACCATGGCGGCATTATTTAGTATTAGTCTCGATTACCCAGTGTAAATTAAGGATAAATTGTGAAGAAATCTCTTGTAAGTCTCGCGATAATGGCATCATTACTTTCAGGGGCAGTAACGGCTGCTCAAACAAATATTGTTGATAAAACCCATTACCCTGCAAGTAACTTTTTAGCTTATACCGAGTTTGAATTATCTGGCGAGCCTTTAGCAGAAGCATTAGGTTTAGACTTAGATATCCTTGATGCAACAACAGCGAATACACCAACCGCATTTGATTTTGCTGCAGGTATTGAAAGTTATGAATACTCAGAAGAAGCTATGTATGCGCTGAATTATCAATCAACCATGGGGCCACATTTAGCAAACGGGCCATTAAATAAAATACGTGGTGGCAGTATTGAACAACTTAGCAAGCGTATCAACATCATGGCTGGCGCAGTAGGCTTAAGCCAAAGCGAAATCCCAAGTAATGTTTACCCATTATCCATGCCTTACACTTCAGGTAACCCTGAATTTGTTGCAAAGCCTGATACCACTGCTGGTGACGCCGAAACTTTCGATATCACCACAGCAAAAGGTGAAGACAAAACCATTATCTCGGTTCCCCCTGCTTATGTTCACGATTACAAATCACTGGCATGGGATAGCAAAAGTTTTGATAAAAGTTTTAACCCTGCCGCGATTGGCGCTATTTTCCTAAAAGAAGTGATGTGGTCACAAGACTTTTTAGGCGGCATGCATGTCACCGAAACTGACGAAGAAGTTGAAGCAGAATCAGCGACCATGGACCAAGACGGTGTGCACAGTTTAGGTGTTTCTGCCGCTGATGGCTTTAACGGCATGATGCTGACCGAAATGTCGATTGATAAATTAATTATTATGCAGAACCAGCTTGGTTTTAATGGCAAGCAACTTGGCGCTGCCTTTGGTCTTGATTATTCACCAACAAATGGCGCTGTTTGGTTCCCACATAAAGTGCAAGTTAATGAAGGCAATATCAATGGCATGAATAGTATTAAGTCATTAAAAGTTACTGATGCACGTTCAACCTTGCGTGACACCTGGCAAATGTTGTGGCCATTAGCAGAATTCTACGCATTTACTGATCAACGTATTGCCAATACAGGGCAAAACCCAGCAATGTTAGCGGTATTTGACGGCGCACCATTTGCAGCCGCGCCGAAAGTAAATACCGACAATAATCCGAATAATGACATTGTTAGTGATGATGCCTTTTCATTAGCCAACAACATTTCTAACTTAGTGTTTAAAAACTTGAGCGCTTTGCATTTTAATAAAACTCACGGCAGTTTTGTTAACGATTATCAAGTAAAGCAAGGTAGCTATGTAAATAGTTATGACGCCGCTTACACCATCGTTGCCTTATCAATTTATCAACGCGCTAAAGATGCCCTGCCAGTTGGTTATGCTGCCGCAGAAACTAGCGCTGTAAACCTAAAAACAACCGCAGGTAAACAAGCTCTTAGCATGGTAAAAGCACAGGCTGATTTTATTGTTAAACACTTGATCAATGATAAAGGTTTAGTTGTTGATGGTGCTAATATTGGCAAAGATGTTAAAGCAGATAATTCAACATCATTAGAGAACCAGTTTGCTGCTATTCGCGGTTTAGTGGCGGCATTTTTAGCCACTAAAGATGATAGTTACAAAGCTGCTGCGCGCAGTATTTACCTTGCTGTTGAAAAGCACATGTTTGATAAAAACCTCAATACATGGGCCACAATTCCGGGTAAAGCGACAGTACATACGCCATACACAGAGGCTGCTATTTCTGGCGGCTTACGTGAAACCATTTTACATTTGCAAAATGAAGAAGGTGAACATAATCCAGCCTTTGAATTAGCAACATTAACCGCACGTTATGTTAGCTGGTTCAGTACGGTAATTAATGGTGCGATGCAGTTAGCAGAGCCAATTGGTGATACTGGTGAGTTGGTGATTAAAAATAGCAACAATGCTGATACCGACCAAGATGGCGTAAAACAAATTATTGCGGCAGGCGGAAAGTATGGCACAGCACCAGTGATGGCGAATAAAGTCAGCATTAAATAGTTGCTATAACTTAGTAAGGTTAAGCTCAGCTCAGTGAAGCAATGAGTGAAGTTACTCAACTTAATCACTAAAAAAGAAAATAAAGCAGCAATAATGTCATTGCTGCTTTTGCCGTTTCAAATGGTGTAAAGCATAGAAGATTAACAATATGATTAACGTAGATAATTCAACAGTAATTAACTCCCCTACTGCTATGATTGCAGCATGGTGGAAACAACTCGCCTATCGTCATAAATCGACCGAGTTTTTATTGTATCTTATGTTTGTCAGTGGTGTATTGCTGTGGGATAAAATAGCGCTGAGTTGGCAAATATCACGCTGGTTATTACCTCTTCATATGATCATCGGTGTAACCTTATTCAGCATTATTGTTGGCGCTTTTTGGAGTTCGCACCGTAAACTGATCACCAAAAGCAAAAAAGCTTTTCTTCGCCAAACAGGTACGTTAATCGAATGGTTATTAGTCGTTTGTACCTTAAGTGGCTTTTATCTATTTTTTTACGGTAATACGGGTAATAGCATCAGCCAACTAATACAAGACCTACATTTTTACTCTTCATGGTTATTAGCGCCGGTTGTTTTTAGGCATGCTTTACGTTGGAGTATTTTAAATTTCCGCAAGTAACTCAGTAGCTATTACTAAAGTCTCGTTATCGAGAATAATTTTTCAATTTTATAAGTTCGGAACAGCAATGCTTAAACGCCTAAAGTGGCCACTACTGCTAGTAGCAATTTCACTTCTTCAACTATTAAGTGTCAGCGCATCGGCATCAGAAAAAAGTGCCTCATTGCTTTTTAATAGCGATAAAAGCAAAATATTTAGTGCCAACTTTGACGCAGGTAGCATCAGCATTATTAATCGCGATAATGGCAACATTATTAGCGAACAAACGATAGGCCGAGACATACGCCGAATCGCTTATGCTGAAAAACAACAATTACTGCTAGCAAGCGACTTCCAAAACAACAAAGCGATTTTGCTCGACGCTAAAACATTATCGGTTAAAAAAACTATCAACGTGCCCGCTCGCCCTTTTGGCGTTATTTTCGATAATAAAAATCAACAATTTTACCTAACCAGTTTCAAAGAAAATAAGCTACTAACCGTTTCATTAACGGGTGAAGTAACCCATAGCATCAATACCGAGCAGACGCCTCGTGGTTTAGCATTAACAGATGATGGTCGCTTATTGGTTAGTCACAGCTTATCAGGGCAAGTATCAATTTATGATGTGAACGCCGAGCAGCCAGCACTAAAAAGTGTTATTCAGTTAATCGACACCCCAAGTAATAAAACTAAATCAGTGCCTCAAGGTAAGCCAAGATTACTCGACAATATCGCCATTAGCCCAGACGGCACAAAAGCTTGGCTACCGCATGTGTTATGGTCGTTTGGTCATGACTTTCAGTTTCAATCAAGTGTTTTCCCAACAGTTTCAATTATCGATTTAACGCTAGATAGCGAACACGAAATTACCGAACAACGTAAGCAACTATTTAAGCAAATTAATATTATTGAAAGTGGTAACAAGGTTCGCATTGTTTCGAACCCGCATGACGTACTTTTTAGTGAAGATGGCAAAAAAGTACTTATTTCATTGGCTGGCTCAGAAGACTTAATGGTCTTTGATTTATCACGAGAAGCAAGTGCCAATAAAAAAGCTAAAAAAAGAAAAGGCAAAAAACGCCACCGCCGTAAAAAGTTTCAAGGGGGTGCGAAAGTAACGCAAATTTACCGCAACGTGCCGGGCGATAACCCGAAAGGCTTGTTGATAGATGGCCAAGAGTTGTTTGTGCAAAATGCTATGTCATTAACCCTTGCTCAATTTGATACCGGCGCTGCAGGCCCTTTTGCAAAACTTAAATTAACGCAAGGTAACTTTGCTGATTTAGTTAACCACGACCCATTACCTGCACAAGTTCGTTTAGGTAAAACCTTATTCAATCAAGCCAACAGTGAAAAAAACAAAGACCATCCAATGGCGGGTGATTTTTGGATGAGTTGTAACTCTTGCCATTTCGACGGCTTTAATTTCACTAACAAGCAATTAATGAAAGACGCGACAAAAGATAAATTCTCCAATGCCATCACAGGTCATGTTGATACCTATAAAATGATCGCTGGCGATCCTGTCGCCGCCTATATTGATATTATTCAAAAAACTCAAGGCGGCATGGGTGCAGATCCTGCCAGCTCAGAAACCTTAACCGCCATTGATATGCTAAACCCACCTGTTGCTGTCGCTAAAATGATGGGCGCGTTAAATAGCTATGTACGCACACAAGAAAACCTACCTTACCTTTCTACTTGGTTAAAACTTGATGACGATAAAAAATACGCCCATCCAAAAGAATGGTTAAGCTCAGCGCAATGTAAAGACTGTCATAGCACCATTTACGACCAATGGGCTGATTCAAATCACGGCATGAATATGGACCATCCTTACTATCGTTATCAAGAAAATGTAGCAGCGGAGCTTGAAGGTGAAGAATTTCGCGTGCTGTGTAGAGGTTGTCATACACCACAAATGGTCATCAACAATGATAATTCAGCATTAAGTGAGTTTGGCGATATGTGGGAAAAGAACGCCGAATCCTTGAATGCTGCTTATCAGCATGGCACACCAGTTAATGAACGTGGTACAGGTTGCATATTTTGTCACCGTATTACTGAAGCGGAAGACGCAGGTGGTAATACCGATTTAACCGTCAACATTAAAGACCGTACTAGCTATATTTTTGAAGACAGCAATAATCAGTTTTTACAGTGGTTAGCTAAAAAACAAATTAACGCTGCGCCGAAAGCCCACAAAGCCTCTTATTCAAAGCCTGAGCTTTACCAAAGCTCGCTTTACTGTGCTACTTGCCATAACGAATTCACGACTGGTCCTGGCGCGAAAATAAATGACAACTTCGGCGAGTGGTTAGCATCACCATTTAATTCACCTGACGACCCTAGCCAGCACAAAACTTGTATTGATTGTCATATGACCCAAGATGTGACTAATTTTGACAACAAAGTTGCAGGTCAATCAACTGATGATGGACCGATAAAAAATAATATGCGCTCACATCATTTTGCTGGCGGTAATTATTACTTCACTGGTATGCGTAACCCTGAACATAAAAAGTTGAGTATCGACATTCTAAAAACAGCATTAACGCTATCGGTTGAAAAACAAGGTAATACCTTCACTGCGAATGTCACCAACGTCAACTCAGGACACGATATGCCCGGCGGTGCTAGGCGCCAAGTTTGGCTAGAAGTTATCGCGACCGATGCTAGCGGTAAAGAAGTTTTCAGCTCAGGCGTAATGAACAATGGCTACATTCCAAAAGGTGCACGGCGCTTTATTAAAGTTGGTGTCGATAAAGACGATAAGCCAGTAGGTTTACGCTTTTGGCGTTATGTAAAACTCAGCCAAGACACTCGTATTAAGTCAGGCCAAACCCGACAAGAAAACTATGAATTACCAAGTAATATTCAATATCCACTGACAGTAAAAACACGTGTGCTATATCAAGTGTTTGCCAAAGGCTTAACCGAAAAAGTTCGTGCTGCTTTTCCTAAGGAAAATATTCCTGAGCCAGAAGTTATTGAATTGCTTAATGTTAAAAAAGAGTATTTTAATTAAGTCAGCTTTAATCATTACTCATGGTGTTGGATCATTATTCGAAATTAATTAGCGCTGCAAACCATCCTTCGCAGCGCTATTAATATGTAATAGTTGAAACTCGAACAGGCATTTTAAAATTTACAGGTTTTAATCAGAAGTTACTGTTGCGAGAGTCACCACCGCCGAAAATCATCATGAAACTGCTAATGGTAACATTGTGCGCATCGGAGACATTAACGGATAGTTATCGGTATAGTCAGCAAAGAGCGGTTGATGCTCAATATAAAAAACTGTTATATACTTTCAAAGTTTGTTTCAACGGGTACGTTCGTAAGTACTTATATATTAATCATTTAAAGAAGTAGTTATGCCTAATCCAAGTATTCACTTTTTTGAGCAATATACTCACCATGTAGAATTCGATTTAGATGGGGAAAAACTAATTGGTGAACTAACTATTACCCCTAGTAAAGTACCAAGATTACAAGTTCATACTCATGATGCCCACATATTAATGGCTGAGAATCGCCTCATCGCTCACCCATTGTTAGTGAAGGAGTTGGGTAAAAATAAATTCTTCACTTTGCATGATGCTTCTCTACAAAGGGGCTCATTAGTTCCGACTTATATAACCAAGGGAGTAGATGTTAAGGAAATAGACACTATCGAAATTGGCCTAACGGGAATATCTGTATGGTTTGAGAGATTGCGATCATACGAGATATCAGACAGCCAACTAAGCAGAGATATACATATAGATAAGTTCAACGAGTGCTTTGGTTTCCGAAGTTCAAGCTATTCTATAACCAATGCACGTGAAATCGAGTCCACTCAAAATACACCAACCCAACACTCCATCAATATTCAAGATCGCATTGTTATTACTAAGAAAACCGGTCATTTCATATTTAATGAAATCAAAGATATAGCACATCAGGTTCGAAATTTGTTCTCTCTTCTTTTGGGGCAATCTCTTTCAATAACTGACGTGTACGTAATGAACTCAATTAATCGGGCAAGATTTCAGTCTCTTCATTTCTTAACTGCCAGCTATAAGCTCGAGCCGCTAGACAATTTCCATCAATCTTTTAGCTCCTTTAGTGACATACAGAGTGCCAATCTCTGGGGGACTATTATAAGGAATTTTTTTGAAAAGGAGATGTTTAGGAGTATTTGGAACCGCCTTGTTCCTTCATTTAGTCAAACAGGTTATTGGGATTATGAGATTCTTTCTGTGGTTGTCACACTTGAAATGTACTGTAAATTCGTATCAGAAGGAAAGGGGCATAATTTAAGTAAGAATAAGTACAATACTCTAAAAGAAGCTCTGGAAGACACATTAATTACCTTCCGTGGGTTGGAACAACTTTCAGAAGAAGATGAACTAGTACTAGCTGGTGTAAAAAGTGCCATTTCTAATATAAAGAACACTTCTCACCCTACTCTTAAGCAGAAATATGAATATTTAGTTCATAGTACCAATCAGCAAATAAAAGATGCGATAGATTTTACAGATGAAAACTTCAGAACCATTAAAAAAATTCGAGATAGTATAGCTCACGGACTAAGCTACAAGTCTGTTGTGCAGGGGGAAGTAACTATCGAGAATCAGATCAAAGATAAGCTACTGGTATTACTTATGTACTACGTCTTCCAAGAGCTAGGGTTCAGTGATTCACAAATAGCAAAGTATCTCAATCATAATTTACTACCGTTTGTGATGAATGCAGGTGGTAATGAGCGAGCAAGAGATCTTTTAGCAGGAACGGCAAGGTTCATAGCATTAAACACTCCGTTCGATGACGAAAGCATCGAGGCATTTAAACCAATAGTAGTTACTTATGAACAAGGAACTAGCTTCTACACATTGAATAAAGAACTAACGAGCAAGACGCAAAGTAATTGGTTAAATAGCGGCTTTAGAGATGTGAGAGATTTTGTTCGTAATCAGATTTCTCAATCTGATGATTTGGAATACATCAACAAACTCTACTTAACAAATGGTGACAAAGAAGATATCTACTACGGTGTAATACTAGTCACACGCTAAAATTATCAGAAACTAACACTCAAACTCATAGTGGGCATGTTAGATTCAATTGTTCTCTGGTGGCACATAGCGACTTCCAAGTGAAATATATTCCTATTAATCGTAACTTACAGAGTCATTGATTTAGGGGAACAGCCACTATCCTCTTATTGACACAAAACCTTCCTTCTAGGCGGATTTTTAGTATCTGACGTATGACCGCTTTGTGGCACTAGTTATCGTACGAGGCCGCATTCCGACGGCACTAATGAGCTTATTGCTGTCGTTCAGGTGTAGTTAAGCATTGATATTAAAAGTGTAGGTTCAAATCTGAACTCTACATTTATTATCAGTCGCTATGTCGTTTTATAAATCTATTATTAGTGCGTTTGATTTCGGTCGTGATACGCACAAACACATTTGACCATTTGCTCGTTCTGTTGATGTTAAACATTCATCTAAGTGTTCAATTTCACTATTTTCAGCAACATTTACTACACAACTTTTGCACTCGCCTGTCGTGCAACTATAAGGTGCATCAACACCTGCAGCCAATACCGCGTCAAGCAAGGTCTGTTCTGCTGCTACTTCAATGCTAATTTTCGATTTAGCTAAGGTTAACTGACAAGCGTTTGACGATTGAGTAATCTCCCTTGAAAACAGCTCAAAGTGAAGGCGATCTTTATTTATGCCAAGTGCTTTTGCATGTTTTTGGTACTCCCTTAGCATTGCTTCTGGACCACAGAAATAAAAATGTGTTTCCGCTTCTTGCTCGCTCATCAATGATTTAAGCATCAGCTTTTTACCTTCATTTGAAGGGTATAGAAATAATTTATCAGCTAATTGTCGAGTTAGCCTATCAGCATATGCCATATGATCACGGCTGCGCCCTGCATAGTGCAGTTCGAATGAGGCATGCTGCTGAAGCAGCGCTAATGCCAACGATTTAATTGCCGTTATACCGATACCTGCGGCGATTAAGACACTATGTTTTCGATTCTTTGCTAAAGGAAAATAGTTTTCTGGCATCCGACAATTTAACCTTAAGCCGATATCAAATTGTTGATGAAGACTTTGTGAACCACCTTGACCTTGTTGTTCTTTTTTTACCGCTATTTCATAACAATCGGTACGTTTTGGATTACTGCTTATAGAATAATTTCGCCAAACCAGTTGTTCATTTAATAATTGCACTGGTACTTGAATATGAGCGCCAGCAGTAATTTCAGGTAAAGGGCTATTATCAGCACTACGTAATTCATATGCTCTGATTTCAGGGGTTAATTGCCGTATTCCTGCGATAACTAATGAAAGTTCACCGTCACCTAATTGTTCAAGTTTATCGACTTTTTTATTTGCACTCGTTTGTAATTTCAATTGCGATTTTAATGTCTCAACCTGTGCTTGAAGTGGATCAAGCAATGCGGTTAATTCCACTTCGTTGTAACGTGGAGTGATGTGCTGAGGACAGTTCCAGTCAAATGCTGATATTTTAATGACAAAACCGCGCTCTACTCTTGCTCGGTAGTGGTTATCTTCCAGTGCAGCTAAAGTTGCCCAATCTTGTTCATCAACCTGTGAGATATGCCCTAAAATTTTTAATCGTCGTCGATTAGGGTAATCCATTAAAATAATCGAAACTCTGTCATTGGTTCTAAAATTTCCGGTGCTAACATATTGTCGATTACCTTTATAATCAGCAAAGCCAATAGTTTGCGCGTCAATAACTTTTAAAAAACCATTTGGCCCACCTCGATGTTGCACATACGGCCAGTCAGTTTCACTGACACTTGCCATGTAAAAGCTGTCGCGTTGAGCAATAAATTCCGCTTCCATTGCCGACAACAAGTAGTTGTGGTCTTCACCCGTGTCCATACTGGCATAGCCTTGGCGACTGTTCTGCTCACGTTGTACTTGTCTAACGGTTTCAGTAAAAGCAATTTTTGCGTATTGATGAGCCATAATAGTTTCCTTATTAAATAGGCTATTGAAGAGCTGGCTCCTCAATAGCTAAACAAGCGACTCAGACTAAGAAGCCTGTTTTAATTCAACTTTTGGAAAGTCGATTTCAACACGACTTGCCTTGGCTAAAATATTGGTTAAAACATTCATACCAACATGGGTGATAATTTCAACGATTTCAGCATCATTAAAGCCAACATTACGAATTTCTAGTAATTCTGCAGTTGATACTTCACCACTACTTTCAGCTAGTGAGCGTGCAAACTTTACTGCAACACTGGCTTTAGCATCTTGGCTATCACCAGCTCGGTTCGCCAACATTTCATCGCCTGTTAATCCTGCCTTTTTGCCAATGGCGGTATGTGCTGATACACAATATTGACAGGCATTTTGTTCGGCTAAACCTAAGGCAATACGCTCTTTAGTTTTGCCATCTAATGCCCCCTCACTCGCAATAGTATGCAAACCAAGAAATGCCTGTAACGCGGTTGGTGAATTAGCAAATACTTTAAGAAAATTAGGTACTACACCTAGTTGTTGTTCAATGGCAGAGTATAGTGCTTGTTGCTGCTCATTCGCTTGCTCTGTTGACACTAAATTAATTCGACTCATGATTCATTCCTCTTTAATAAATTGGTGGTTTTGATCCCCTACTTCAGGATTAAACTAGTGTGCAATAATTCACTTTATTTAAGAATACAGAAAATATACAATTAATTATTTCAACTTCTGGAATAATCAATGTTAGACCAAATACAACTTATGCGTATTTTTGTTGCTGTTGCAGAAGAGCAAGGCTTTGCTGCTGCTAGTCGTCAGTTAAATATGTCGCCACCAACGGTAACACGCGCTATCGCTATGCTTGAAGACAGGTTGGCGGTAAAGCTTTTTAATCGTACCACTCGTTATGTACGCGTTACTGATGCGGGTTTACGTTATTTAGAAGATGTAAAGCGCATACTAAATGACATCACCTTAGCCAATGAAGCGGCACAAGGTGTAAATGCCAAGCCACAAGGCAGTTTAAGTGTCACGGCTCCGGTACTGTTTGGGCAGAAGTTTGTTTTACCCGCGGTTATTGAATACCTAAATCGTTACCCTAATACCGATGTTAAGACGATATTTCTCGACCGCATTGTTAATTTACTTGAAGAGGGATACGACCTTGGCGTTCGTATAGGCGAATTAACCGACTCTTCAATGCGCGCTAAAAAGGTTGGTTCAGTACGATTAGCACTCGTTGCCTCACCAGAGTATCTTGCCAAGAATAATATTCCTCAACATTATAGCGAGCTAGAAGATCATGCCTTAATAGCGGTACAAGCAGGCAGCCTTACGCCTGATTGGAAGTTCGTAGAAAATGGCAAAACCGTCACTCAGCGTATTAAATCAAGACTGAGTGTAACGACAAATCAAGCCGCTATTAACGCTGCCGTTGCTGGCTTTGGCATTACGCGGATAATTTCCTACCAAGTGGTTGACGAGCTTGCTAGTGGCAAACTCAAATTTATTTTAGAGCCTTTTGAACTTGCCCCGTTACCACTGAATATTGTTCATCGAGAAGACCGACTATCATCAGCCAAAGTTAGAAATTTTATTGACTTACTTGCCGGTCATTTATCTGAGCACAGTGCTTTTAATTAAACCATCGTACTGCTTGGAAGTTTATGCTTATGAGAGTACATTCTAGAGTCAGCTAAATTAATAAGTTCACTTACCGTTTTGCAATCATCAGGAAAGTGAGCCAAGCCTAAGCTAGCTTGAATATTAAGCGTTTTTGTAGACGTTTTGATAGGAGCTTCAATCGCATCTAGTAAATTTTTAGTAAAATCAGTATTATCTATTTTTTCTGATAGTAAAATTATAAACTCATCCCCTCCTACTCTAGCGACAGTATCTGTTTTTCGAACACTTTCGCGTAGTCTTTTACCAATAGAAATCAACACTTGATCTCCGCATTGGTGCCCAAAACAATCATTAACTAATTTAAATTTATCAAGATCAATATATATAACACTAAAGCTAGAACCACTGCGAACCGCATGGTTAATTTGTAAGTCTATTCTATTATTCAGTAGGTTTCGGTTGGCACACTTAGTAAGCTGATCGTAGAGCGCTAACTCCTCTAAAAGAGCTTCTTTTTTAACTCTTTCAGTAATATCAGTTATTGACACAACGTACTGTTTTTCAGATATAACATTAATTTCAGAGATAGATAGCATTGCATCGAATACAGAACTTTCTTTTTGTTGAGCTACTATTTGCCAGCCCTTGTGAGTAGTAATTGGAGTATTTGACGATAAATAGATACTTAAATGACTATCATTTTCTCCAGCAATTAATAATCTAATACTTTTCCCTATAAGTTCATTGGCATTGTAATTAAACAATATATTGGTAGCTTTATTAACTGACAGTATTGTACCGTGATGACTTATTCGAATGACGGCGAGCATAGATGACGAAAAAGCAGCGGTATTTATGCTTTCTTGCAATTCAAGCGCTTTCTTAGCGTTTATAATGTCTTTTTTTTGGGCTAAAAATTTTTGCTCATTTTTTTCATCTTGAATAAGTAACTTATCAACCTTCAATACATATTTTAAATTGCATTCTAAAGTTAGCCTAAATGGACTTAACACTTTTTTTAGCGTCTCAGAAAAATCTGTTGGTTTCTCGTGAATTACGCACAAAACACCGAACAAATTCCCATTAGGCCAATATAACGGAACACCAAGGTATGAGCCGACATCCCCATTTTTACCGCTCCATTGAAAATCATTTTCTGCATTTTTGACATAAAACTCACCGTTCATTTCAATAGTTTTACGGCAAAAACAGTTCATATCCCAAGACCATGAACTGTTAACAGATAGAAAATTTTCTTTATTAGAGCTAGTAGAAACGACATTAAATTCGTTGTGTCGATATTGGATTATTACGCCACAAGAAACAGCATAAATTTCAGTTAATAGATTAACTATCGCATCCCATTTTGTTATATCCAGATTAGGTAATGGGTAACTAATAATACACTTTGAATTATCAATCATTATATTTTTCTTATAATTATCAATTGCTTTAGGAAATTTTACAAAATCACAGAATATGCCTACTTCGTAAATATGCTTGCAACTATTAAAGCTAAGCTTTTGATTATGCAATAAAAACGCAAAACCTCTGCATTCTAATCTTCACCAAAGCAGTTATTTACTTCATACCTGCAAGGCTATAATGTCCCCTTGTATCAATATAAAGGGGCAGCTAGATCGGCCTCATTTTCCATGAACAATTTATGAAATGTTTAGCCTTTTCGCCGAAAATAAACGTCATGTTACGAAAGGAAAATTAAAACCACTTGCTGTACTTAGGCTAATAATATCTATAACTCAAAGCGTTCAAACACTTTATGAGTGATATCTTTTGCGTTATTTATCGCTAAACTCAGTTCTTCAGGTGATTGGCTCATTCCAGTTTTAGTCCATAAAACAAGTAGCGTGACAATTGAACTTGAACAGTTTTCCAAGTAAAAGTCTTCTACATCAACTTGCTTTTCTGCTTTTAAAAGTTTTTTATTAACTTGCTTAAGGTTGCTATATAAAACCTGCTTTAGGGTGTCAGTTTCTTTCAGGTTTATTAGTAATCGAAGCAAGTCAATTCGATTTCTAAAAAAAACTAAAGTTGGATATAAAAGTAAGTACTTGTCACTTTTATGAGGCTTGCCTTTAATTTTAAAAAACTCAAAAAGTTGATCTACTGTTTCTTGCAATTTAAATTGAATTACATCATCTAGTGAAGAAAAATGTCGGTAAAAAGTTGAGCGACTTATTTCAGCCTTCTTCAAAATGTATGTGATTGTTATTCTTTCTGCTCCTTGTTCCAACGATGACATTAGTAACGCGTTATATATATTTTCTTTTGATTTAATACTACGAGTATCATCCAAAACTTTCCCCATCAATATTACCCCTTTGCAAATATACAAATTTATTAAGCTTTATAATTGACGCTACATACGTCTAAAACCCATTGGTTATTTACACCAACGTTTATATGTTCTCTCATGCAAATATAAGTAATTTTTTTAAAGTTAAAGTTTAATCAAACAAGTTGTTAACAGACTTTCCCCTTTTCTTTAATGATAGTACGATAAAATTTTACAAATTATAAATAGCAAAGTTTAGTTTTTATAGGATGTGAAACATATCGTAAAAAACTGTTTCGAAGAGCTTAAAAAACAGCCGAAACATAGTTACATCATTTGACAGAATTTAACCAAAGACAATGAAATTTAACAAAATGTGACATTTACACATAACAGCTAGGCGTGAATCAAGGGCATCAAGGTTAGCGAGTACATTCGCATAAAAATCATATAGCATTGCAAAGAGTGCTAAGTAGGAACAAATTAAATTGGGGTAGTGAAGAGAGAAGTAATTAGTAACACTATGATTGATTAATGATTATCTCTATTAATCTACTTTCAGGTAATGCGATAAAGTCGATAAGTTTAGGTTTTTGGTGCTATGTAAAACTCAACCATACTCCCTAGTAAGGTCCGATCAAATTCAACAACAAAGCTTAAAACACCAAGTAATATTTAATATTCTATTGCAGTGAAAGTACCCTTTTATCATGTATTTACTAAAGAAAAACCGAAAAACACGCATGCTTTTACAAAGAAAAATATTCTCCAGCTTGAGGTCATGGAGTTGGTTAACGTTGAAGGTATCTACTTGAGATAAAATATAGCTAGGTATTTTAAACAGCAAAATCGAGAGGTCTTTCTTCCCCATGGATAGCGTAAACAATTGATTTACTGTTAATAATTTTTTGGGTTGTTGCTCCTTTGAAATGAACAACTTTACGATCATCATTTTTCGCTATAACGCTAATAGCATTAAGTGAAGTAAAGCCATCTAGTTTGCTATAAAAAATTGACAACCGTCCTGAAAACTCATTAATGGTAGCCGTTGCATCAAGGTCCTTTAAATGAATTTTATCAGTTGAGTATATTTCATTAACTAAACGAGAAAGCAGGCTCGACGGAATGGTATTTTTTTTAACGTAACGCTTAAGACTTGTTAGGTAATTTAGGACCGGAGAAATTAGCGTTAAGTCATATTGATAACCAGTGAACCAGCTACTATTCGCGATAACGCTTGCACCTAGACCTTGTGTAATAACATGAGTGGGCTCATGGATATTTTTTACTGCGCGATCAAACGCATTAACCCATTTTGGCAGCGATATATTGCTATTATTTAGCCTGTTGTGAGGAGGAATTTCAATAGCAATACAACTATACCCTTGGTTAGCAAGTTTCTTCATTAACGGCCAAAACTGATATGCGTTTGACCAACCATGCAACAGCCAAACACATTTTCCCTGGCCATATTGATAGGTGTTAACGTTACCAAACTTAGTTTCAATAACGATCTTTTTAATATCATCAGCCCATTCATTTGACTCACTTTCCGGCATCAGTAAGCGCTTTTTTAACATTGAATATGCGAGTTTAGGAAAAAAGATATTAATGAGCTTAAGCGCAAAATTCATAAGCTGAGTATTAATTGACATACGACCATTCTATTTTAATTATATTAGTGTGTTAGCAGGTTAAGTTTTTACTTACCTTGGTAGTGTTTTTTGTGCTTTGGCTTATACGCCTGTTCAACTCAACTTAGGGGATGGGATATATTTTTTAGTCAATAGCTCTGGGGGGAGTTGAATTTGTTTACTCATAAAATCAAGAAGGCATGATTTTTCAGCGTTATTTTCACTACTTTTAATCAGTCGATATATTTCAATTGATAGCAAATAGTTATCTCGTCCATGCGTTAAAAATAAAGTTTTTAGACTATCAAAATGATGAGGTTTTATTGCGCCTTTTAAATACTCTAATGCACTTAATTTCTCGATACTACAGGCGGGGATATCCTGTAAAATTATATCTAAAACTTTATCAATAACTATTGCAGGAAAAGGAGAGTTATCAAATGCTTTATATAGCTCTAATTCAGCATTAAGTTCAGAAACTTTCGTTACTCTCCCATTTAGTAACCTTAACTGAAAAAAACTATGGGAGTTTTTATTTCCGTTCGGTATGTCAGTAGTGCTTATGTTTGTTGCGTAGTTGGCGACTTTTTTTCGTAAACGACGCGCCCCGAGATAATGTTTGGGGATATATATAGCCAACAAAAATACTAGTAAAAGTATCGACAAAATAAAAAGTAACATAAGTAATTTAAGAACCTAAATTTGTAACATTTACCCAAGGTAACAAACAAATAAGGAAACATTATGAAAGTAAAATAGGAACTAAATATTTTTAAAAATAGGTAACTTAATAATAACGGCCAGCCCGCCGGTATTACTTTTTTTTGCGAATATTTCACCTTGATGGGCAAGGATAATATTTTGACTAATAGCAAGCCCTAAACCAGACCCACCTGTTTGCCTATTTCTAGATTTTTCAACTCGATATAAACGTTCAAATATCTTTTCTAAATCTGCATCATTAACGGTTGGCGCACTGTCTTTAACAATTAAAACTAACGAGTCTTGCCTGATAGTGGCTGATAATTGAATTTCACCGGGTTTATCCGTGTAATTAACGCTATTGGAAATTAAGTTAGACAAAACTTGTTTAATTCTATCAATATCAATTTTTACTTGGGCTGATTCAACGTGAGTGCATAAGCGCCAGGAAAAGTCTTGCTGCTCAACATACTGTGAAAATTCATTATTCCACTCTCTGAGGATTGGAATGACGTCGCATTGTTTAGCAGTAAAAGATAAGCCATTAGCATCTGACGTTGCTAGTTCATATATATCAGCAATTAGGCGATTGATATCCATTACTTTGGCACTTAATTTTTGATAACTAAGATCAACGTTTTCCACCACCTTATATCGTAAGGCATCAATTTGAAGCTTTAGTGCCGTCAGTGGCGTACGTAACTCATGAGAAACATCAGCAAGTAATTGATTTTTTTCGGCTAACGCATCTTGATAGAGTTTAGCTTTTAACAGCGCTATTTTTCGACGTTGATATAGCATAAAAACAATAACAACAAACAGCACAATCATGATAAAAAAAATAGAAATATTACGTTGATTTATCGCTTTATGGGCAATCACTTCTTCCTCAATGCGTAACTGCTCTTTCTCTAACTTAGTAACCTTAACTTGCTCTTGCAGCAGATTAATGTCTCGCTTATGCCGCTCCATTTCTTTAATTTGTTGCTCAGAATTTAGCTGTAGTTGGATATTAAACGCCATTTGTAGAAACTGATAAGAAAGCTGATAGTTCTCAAGTTTTTCATAAACTTGTGATAATAATTCATAATCATCTAATTGGTATATTGATAAGCCAAGTTTATCGGAGAGAGAGTGAGCCTTTTCAGCATAGCTTTTTGCAGTTTGATACTCCCCTTTCTCTAAGTAATACCGGCCAAAGCTATGCCAAACAACTCTTAATTGATGATCTGATGCTGCCTGTTGAGCTGAGTTCTTAGCTAAGTTCAAGCTCTTAAGTCGAGCTTTGCTATTGTTCATATCAGCATAAATTTTTGCTTGCTGAACATAGGCACGTGAGAGCACTTGTTGCGCCGACAAGTCTATAAATATTTCAATTGCCTTTTGCGTAGAAGCTAATGCCTCGATAAAATTGCGCTGCCGTAAAAATATAGTACCAATTCGATGATGGTCGTAGCCAACATCTTGCATACTGTTTAGCTGTGTATCCAGCGCTAGCGCTTGCACATAAAATGCCAATGACTTGTGGTAGTCTTTTGAGCGAAAGTAAAGCTCACCTAAATTAAAGTAGTTTGTGGCAAGTTCTTCTACATCATTTACTTTTTCAAAATAGCGCATCGCTTTTTTTTGGTAGTCAGCTGCTAAAACCAAATCACCAAGTGATTCATAAAGCACACCTAAGTTGCTATATATTTTTGCTTCACCTTCCTTATCATTAACATCACGAAAATGTTTTAAAGCCAAATGGTAGTATTTTTTTGCCTGATCCAACTTCATTTGTAAGCGGAAAAAAACACCGGTTAATTGATAGATTTTAGCGAGCTGAGGCGAGCTGGGTAACGCTATAGGTAAAACGCGGGTTAGCATAGTATTGGCAGCGTCAGCGTACTTATTGTTGCTACGCTGAAGTTGAGCGTGGCTGATGAGTATATTAATTTTTAATTCATCATCAAATTGCTGCAAATCATTTAACAATTGGTTAAGTAATTCCGCGGCCTTTTTGTGCTGACTGCTTTTTCTATAAATTTTAATGAGTTTAAGCTTAACCAATACAAGGTCGTCTCCTTGGCTTGACGCCACCAACCCTATTACTTTCCTTTCCGCTGATTTAGAAGAAGAAACAATAGCCGATAGTTTCTCCTCAATTGATTGTTCAATAACGGCTGCGGCTTGAGTGCTACTCGGGTAGAAAGTTATTAAAAAAATAACAAAAATAAGCAATGGCAAGCATCTAACTTTATTAGTTATTGCCGTAAGTTTACTTAAGTGCAAAACGGTAACCTGCACCATAAATAGACTCAATGGGGTTATCAGTAATTCCCTCTTCTTTAAACTTATTCCTAATCTTTTTCACATGGCTATCAACAGTTCTATCAGTAATATGTCGATATTGTGGATATGCTAAATGTAGTATTTTTTCTCGAGAGTAAATTTGTTCAGGGTGACTAAAAAGCAGATTAAATAGATTAAATTCAATTGTAGAAAGTAGAACTTTTTTTCCTTGATAAACAATTTTGGTTTTATCTTGGTCAACCGTGATTTTTGTAAAACTCACATGACCTTTAGTGCGTGATAAAATTGCTTTAGTACGTAAAACTAACTCCATAATATCAAAAGGCTTACAAACATAGTCGTCTGCACCAGAAACTAAGCCTTCATGTTTATCAGCTTGATCAACTTTTGCGGTAAGCATTACGATAGGAACATTACTGAATTGACGAATTTTTTGACAGCAAGTAATACCATCTTGATTCGGTAACATCAGATCCATAATAATGATGTCAGGGTGAAAATCCTTCACACTTTGAACGGCTAATGCGCCATCATCAATATGTTTTACTAGATAATTTTGATGTTGAAAAAAAAGCACTAAGCTTTCAGCTATATCAATATCATCTTCAACAATAAGTATTTTATTCTTTGTTTTCATTAGGCACTCACCTGCTGCCTAATCCCTCATTCAGCAATATTTGATTATTACGATTAATAAATATTAACGGTTATAAGCACAAGTATAAATGCTAATGAGTAATCTTCCTTTATATTTTCACAATTCAATTTTTACGAGAAATGTTAATACACTGTTAAACAAGAGTTTTTGGAAAACCGTGGAAAAGTAAATAAATGGATGGGCATTAAAAAGCCCCGACATCACTGTCGAGGCTTTTAAGAATTAAGTGAGTTGACGCATAAGCCGGGTTTTGTATCTTTCAAAGAAAGTGACAATCATTCGTCTAGGCTATAAATCGCTCTATAGCTCAAGCAACCTACCCGGTTTCCACGCGAGCCACGCTTATACTATTCAAACTTGCGTTTAAGTAGTCATGAAACCCTATTTGGTCTTGCTCCGGGTGGAGTTTACCCTGCAATTACTGTTACCAGCAATCCGGTGCGCTCTTACCGCACCCTTTCAGCCTTACCTGTGAAACTTTCGAAAAAGTAACCATCGGCGGTCTTCTCTCTGCTGCACTTGTCGTCGGCTCACGCCGCCCAGGCGTTACCTGGCACCCTGCTCATTGGAGCCCGGACTTTCCTCCCCTCCATCTGTCTACCCGAAGGTACAACGATAAAGCAGCGATTGTCTCGTCAACTCGGGGCGCATTCTACTTGATATTATTGTACTTGGAAAGCGTAACGATCTTACTATTCACTCACCCACTAAGATTCTTTCATGGCAAGTGCATATTCATATAAAGCATTTTTCTTCACGCCGTAAATTTCGGCAGCTATCGCACAAGCTTTTTTCGGCTTCATTTCTGCTAATAACAATTTCAATGTTGCGATAACATGGGCAGGAATCTCATTTGGGTCGACTTTATGGCCTTCAATAATTAACACCATTTCACCTTTAAGTTGGTTAGGATCTTCCTGTAACCATGCTAATAAATTCTCAGCGGTATCTGAGTGAACAGTTTCAAAGGTTTTGGTTAATTCACGTGCCATGACAACGTAACGCTCGCCGCCTAACACTTTTACAATATCTTCAACGGTATCAATAGCGCGGCGCGGCGCATCGTAAAACACCATAGTACGCGCTTCACTAGCAAGCTCATTTAAAGTGGCTTGCCTTGCACCTGATTTTGACGGTAAAAAACCTTCAAAGGTAAATCTGTCAGTTGGCAGTCCAGCAACTGACAAAGCAGAAATCGCCGCACAAGCGCCAGGAATTGGCGAAACCGCCAAACCAAGTTGGCGACAATGGCGAACAAGATGAAAACCAGGGTCGCTGATTAATGGCGTTCCGGCATCTGACACTAAAGCAACGCTTTTACCTTCTTGTAATAATGCTGCTATTTGCTCTTGGCGTTGTCGTTCATTATGGTCATGCATCGACATTGTTCTGTTTTTAATGCTGTATGCCGATAACAAACGTTGCGTATGTCGAGTATCTTCACAAGCAATTACATCAACATTTTCTAATATGTTAAGTGCACGTTGACTGATGTCAGCTAAGTTACCAATGGGCGTTGCGACGATATAAAGAGTGCTTGGCTGAATAATTTGTTCCGACATATTAAAATACTTGTGTTGAGACTGAAGAGGATGAAGTTTATTATAAAGCACTCTTAAAAAGTACGGATTTCTTACCTTTGACACTGACTAAATGGTTTTCACCTGAAAAAAGCACCCTACTCACAATTATTAGTGTGATGTTATTGGTGAGTTGCTCAACAACAAAGTCAACGAAAGTAACTAAGTCGTTACCGGAAAAAGCCACTGTGGTTGAAAAAATAGAAACTACACTTACCGCTAAACAGTTGATGACACAAGCGCTTACTCAAGATAGTAATACCGCAGTAAATTCATTCATTCAAGCTAGTGAGTTGTATCTGCTTGAAGCTAAGCCTAATAAAGCTTTATGGTTAGCTAATCAAACCATGGCATTAACGCAGTTACCATTAAAAAAGTATCAATTATCAGTAATTAGCGCAAAAAGCCTATTAGCTTTAGAACAAGTAAATAAAGCTTATCAGTCACTTGAAAGTGCCAATAATATAATAATTACCGCAGAGCTTAATCACGGCCTTGCCTATTATCAAACCTTAGCTTTTGTGCAAACAAAGCGAAATTTACCGATTGCGGCACTTGATGCAAAATTAAGAGCCTTTGCAAAAAATCCTCAAGCGACAAGCGATGAGATAGACGCAATATGGCAACAACTTTGCCAATTATCCCAATGGCAACATCAACAGCTAATAAAAATGGCTCCACCTAAAATAAAAGGCTGGAGTAGATTACTAACTTTTGCCAATAAGTTTGGTGATGATGACGATCGCTTTCAGCGTTATTTAAACCAATGGCAACGAGAATATAACACTCATCCAGCACAATATGTGGTCACTCAGCTACAGCTAATTGAGCCTGCTTTAATCAATGAGAATAAAAATATCGCTATTATAATTCCATTATCAGGTAAGCAAGAAAGAGCAGGAAAAGTCGCACAGCAGGGAATATTAGCGGCTTACGATACTAATAGTGGCGCAGCGTTACATTTTATTGATTCAACAACCTTAGATATGTCGACACTAGCGTTACAGCTAGCAGACTTAAACATTGATTATGTTATTGGCCCACTACTCAAAGACAATGTAAAAAAGTATTTGTCGCAAGAAGCGCTAACACTACCGACACTTTTACTTAATATTCCAGCAACGATGGCATTAAAACCATATCAAGTTGCCTTATCGATGCGTCCTGAAGACGAAGCAATACAGGCAGCAACCACGTTGAGTCGCCAGCATTATAAGCAGCCGATAATTTTAAGCCACCAAGACAAAGCTAGTCGCCGTATTGCAAAAACGTTTAGCCAACAATGGCAACATATTACGGGACAACAACCTGAAACCGTATTTTTCAATAATGATGAAAAAATGCAAAGTCAGCTAAAAGCTAGCCTTGGTGTAGACTTAAGTCAGCAGCGTACTAAAGAGCTAGATCGTCGGATTAAGTATTCGATTAAAAGTGAGCTACGTAACCGTCGAGATATCGATATGATTTACATTGTTGGTTTACCGTTGGAAACTAAATTATTGAAGCCTTATATTGACGTTAACATTAGTCCATTCGCTGATATTATTCCGGTTTATGCAAGCTCACGTAGTCATAGCGCTAAAAGTGATAGAAGCGACAATCGTGATTTATCAGGCTTAACCTTTACCGAGATGCCTTGGCAGCTAGCAAGTAAACAGCAAAACGCAGCGCTAGTGGCAGAAGCCAAAAAACTCTGGCCAAATCGTAGTGATAGCTTACAAACTATTTTTGCCATGGGCTTTGATAGCCTATCTTTAGTTGATAAAATTTCTTCGATGAAAAATAAAACTTATGTCAGACATTATGGTCAAACCGGCGTACTGCAATTAGGTGACGACAATATTTTAAAACGCAGTTTAATTTGGGGTAAGTACAGTCGTAATAAGGTACAAGAAATTGCCATCGACTAATAACTCGAAATCAACAGGTCAAGTTACTGAGCAATTAGCGGCAGACTACTTAACAAAGCAAGGGCTATCATTACAAAGCGCTAACTTTCATAATCGTGCTGGTGAAATTGACTTAGTGATGACTGAAACTGATACTTGGGTATTTGTTGAAGTAAAGTATCGTCGAAATAATAACTTTGGCGGCGCTATTTCAGCAGTTTCAGTTCAAAAACAACAAAAAATTAAACAATGTGCAGCATATTATCTGCAACAAGCAGGATTAAATGAATATAATACCTCCTGCCGATTCGATGTTATCGCCTTGCAAGGTGACATCACTAACCCAGAAATTACTTGGCTGAAAAATGCCTTTTGATGAACAAAACAACGGAGTTACATCCAACATGTTAGAACGGATAAAAAGCAATTTTACCGAAAGTATTCAAACCAAAATCGCTGCAAGCGAGCTTTTAGCTGGGCCAATTGAACAAGCGGGTATGATAATGGTGCAAAGCCTACTCGCAGGTAACAAAATTTTAGCTTGTGGTAATGGCGGCTCTGCGGGCGATGCTCAGCATTTTTCAGCTGAATTACTCAATCGTTATGAAACAGAGCGTCCACCGTTACCCGCCATTGCGTTAACAACTGACAGTTCAACCATTACCTCTATTGGCAATGATTACCATTTTGACGAAATATTTTCAAAACAGGTACGAGCCTTAGGTAACAATGGTGACGTATTACTTGCTATATCTACCAGCGGAAATTCTCGTAATGTCATTAAGGCCATTGAAACAGCCGTTTCACGTGACATGCCAATTATTGCCTTAACTGGCGGCGATGGTGGTGATATTGCAGGCTTGTTAGGTGAAAATGATGTTGAAATTCGTGTACCTTCAGGCCGAACGGCTCGTATTCAAGAAGTACATTTAGTAGTAATTCATTGTTTATGTGACATCATCGATACAACATTATTTCCACAAGCAGAGGATTAACATGTCGATTAAATCTATTGTTGCAATTATTGCTACCGCAGCAATATTACAAGGTTGTGTCGCAGCTGCAGTTATTGGTGTTGTAGGTGGTGCCAGCGTTGCTACGGATAACCGTTCGTTAGGTAATCAAATTGATGATCAAAAAATTGAGCTCGACGCACATACCAAACTTGCGGCAAGCGATGCATTAAGTGAGAACACAAACCTACAAGTAGTTAGTGTTAACGGTAGCGTGTTAGTTGTCGGCCAAGCGCCGAATAGCTATTTACGTGATCAAGCCATTAAACTGTTCAATGAGATTAATGGCGTTAATCAACTACATAATCAAATACGTATTAGCAACACCACAGCATTTACTACTAAAACCAATGATATTTGGTTAACCTCAAAAGTAAAAACTGCCTTATTTAGTAGTGATGAATTAGATGCGACAAATATCAAAGTGATCACCGAAAACGGTGAAGTATTTTTAATGGGTTTAGTGACAAAAACCCAAGCAGATATATCTGTCGATATCGCTCGAAATGTTGGTGGAGTTAATCGCGTATTTAAAATATTTGAGTATGTGAAATAACGTTAAATAGATTAATCAATAATTGAACATTGCTGTTCATTCACATCGATGTGTATAAATGCACTAATACCTTGTAATACAGGGTGCCTGAGATAGGCTGGAACATCACCATTGATTCACATCCCAGTGTTCATGGCATACCGTTCCTCGACGTGCATGTTCCAACAGGGATGTTGGTCATTAGAGTAATGCAGGAGCAATTACCGAGACGCACTAATGCCTCGTAGGACAGGACGTACGGGAGAGGCCTGAACATCCCATTCTTTCACATCCATGTGACCATGGCATACTGCTCATCGACGTGCATGGACGCACTAATGCCTCGTAGGACAGGATGTACGGGAGAGGCCTGAACATCGCCATTCTTTCACATCCATGTGACCATGGCATACTGCTCATCCTGAACATAAAAAAGCAAACCCTAGGGTTTGCTTTTTTCATTTTTATTAACGCTAATTATGATTGCCTTTTTCTCAGGCACTCTCTACCAGGTTACTTTCTACTTGCGGATTTTCAGGTAAAAGCTCCTGTTCTAACCAATTTAATGCTTGCTGCCACTCTAATTCTAAGCCTGAAAATAATCGGCTATTCCAATTGTCATTTGCACGCGTGACATTAAGTTGTTCAAAAAGGGTTTTACATTCATCGGTATAATAAACAAATGCTATCGCTTTTAGTCCTTGATACGAGCCAATCGATAATTGGGCTTCGTAACTATAGGAATATTCATTAATACGATTTATTAGCATGCCAAATTCACCAAAAATGTGAGCTTTAAAGAATTGGTCACATTCTTCAACCATTTCTAACGACAGCTCGATGCCATCATCAATAACCACCTCAACAATATTTTCAGCAAGTAAAGTAAAGTAACCAAAACTCAACCTATGTTTCATTTTGCTCCTTTAAACTAGGGAATAGAATTGATACTTTTTTTGCTGCAGCGATGCTTCCTTTGCTATTTTTAGGCTACTACCATGTAAAATAAACTACCTATTAACCATAGTTTTGTAATTGCGCTTATTCAAACGCAAAAGTGATAAAAACAACCTCTAATTGCTTAATGATTGAATTCAAAGTAAATCTAATCGCCAAATATTTTCTCAAACCAAGACTTTTTCTTCTTAGCTTGTTTGGCGTCATATTCACATTCACTTTCATAAATTAGGCCATTGGTTACCGCTGGTAATAACTGAGAGTTATTACAGGCTTGGCTTACCGCACGGCCACTTTTGTTATCAAAGCGCACTAACTCAACACTTTGCGGTACTATCGCTAGTCGACTTTGTGCGCCAGTTTTTTTCATAAACTCAGCGAATAAAACAAGTGCTCCACTGCTTCCGGTTAATTTAGTGGGTTTGTTATCATCTCGTCCAAGCCAGGTTGTCACAAGTAATTCATTGTCATAACCAACAAACCAACTATCACGTTGTTCATTGGTTGTGCCAGTTTTTCCTGCTAAGCTTTTATCTTTTAGGCGCCAAGCTAAAGAGCGAGCCGTACCTGACGTGGCTACTTTTGTTAAGGCATAATCAAGTAAATAGGCCGCTTGTGTTGATATAATTTGTTGATCTTGTGCTTCAAATTGCCACAAGGTTTCGCCATCGGCGTTGACTACTTTTTCAATGGCATGAGATTGCTCTGCAGAGCCACGGTTAGCCAAAGGCAAGTAAAGTTGATTAACTTCCATAGGCGACATGTTTAATGCCCCCAGCAACATTGACGGTCGAGTAATTATATCGCCTGAATAGCCCAATAAATGAATTGCTTGAGCAATATTATCTAAGCCTAATTGCATACCTAAATTAACGGTTGGAATATTTAGGCTCGACGCTAATGCATCAACTAAATGCACCTGACCACGAAATTTACCATCATAATTTTTCGGTTTCCACGCTTGCCCGTCTTCACTCGACAAGGTAATGGCTTTGTCTTCAATTAAACTTGCTAAGTTGAATCGTTGATAGCGCTCTAAAGCAGCAAGATAAACAGCAGGTTTAATTAATGAGCCAATAGGGCGTTTTGCATGTAAAGCTCGGTTAAAACCAGCATAGCCTGCTTCTTTACCACCAATTAATGCTCGTACAGCGCCACTTTTAAAATCAGAAACCACCATAGCGACTTGCAAAGCTGAACCAGTTTTTTGTTCTAACGAGGGCAGTTGCTGATCAATACTTGCTTGCAGTGCTGATTGTTGAGTTATTGAAAAACCCGTAAAAACACGCACACCCGACTGCTGTTCATATTCTGACAAATGTCTTGAAAGCTCAGCTTTTACCAGCTGTAAGTAAGCCGGGAATTTTTGTTGAGCAAGACGACGATTCTTACGAATAGACAATGGTGATTCAACTGCTCTTTCAAATTCATGTTGAGCAATGATTTCTTGTTGATACATTAAGCGTAGAACTAAGTCACGGCGTTTTAACGTCCGCTCAGGGAATCGCCAAGGATCGTAATAACTTGGACCTTTGACTTGTGCGATTAACATCGCCATTTGTTCGACATCCAGCGACTGAATAGACTTACCAAAATAAAACTCTGCCGCTAAACCAAAGCCATAAATACCATTGGCATAATGCTGACCTAAATAGACTTCATTGATGTACGCTTCAAGCAATTGATCTTTGCTATAGCGGTACTCCAAAATCAATGCCATTAGCGCTTCATTAACTTTTCGCCATATTGTTTTGTCGCGGGTTAAAAACATATTTTTAACCAATTGTTGGGTTAACGTACTGCCGCCTTGCACTGTTCGTCCAGCTTTAAGATTTTGATATAACGCTCTTAAAATACCTAATGGAGATACACCATGATGGAAATAGAAATCGCGGTCTTCTACCAACAAAAGCGTGTCTAATAACTCTTCAGGTACTGCTTCTAAGGAAACTAATACTCTGTCTTCTTTACTTTCAGGTAAAATTCTATCCAGTAATAGCGGCTCTAAAATGACTTGCTTGACCGCGACATCATCAAGGTACAGTGCTTTAATGGCATTATTACTAACATCAAAGGTGATTTTTTTACTACCTTCAATACCGGCACCAAAGTCAAAGGCTCGGCGGAAAACAATGGCACGACTTTTCGACAAAGCAAATTCACCCGGCCTTTGGACAAAGTTTACTTTTTTATAGCGATTAGCCAATAAAGCGTGTTTAAGGTCGGTCAGGTTTAATTGCCCGCCCAATTCATAGCTTTCTAGTTTACCGAAGACTTGCACCGGCACTTGCCAACGCTGCCCTTCAAACTTACTTCGAACTTTACTGTCAAGATAAATACTATATAAAGAAATAACGAATACCGTTAGAAGCGTCATTTTCAATATAAAAAACAATGACCAACGCAACACTTTACGTATACGTGTGCGCTCTGTAACTTCCGGCGTTTTTCGGCTGTTTTTTTTAGGAGAAGTAGTTTTAGTTTGAGAAGGTTTTCTTGCCGCCATACGCTATTTAGCCAGACCTGTAGTATGTAAATATATGCTTATATTAAGCCAGCAAACCACATATCCCTAATGATTATTTGATTGAAAAAAAATTGTTGAATTTTTCACAACAAACAAGCATCAACAATTATTTAACGATATAATATTAGCTTCTCTTTTTAGGTAAATATTTAGGTTAATTATGTCCGCATTTAATATGTTAGTTGTACTTGGTTCAACAGCATCTGGAAAAACAAAACTTGCGGTAGAATTAGCAAAAATGCTTAATGGTGAAATTATCTCTGCCGATTCAAGACAGGTCTATCGCGGCTTAGATATTGGTAGCGGTAAAGACCTCGACGAGTACCAAGAAATCAATCATCACCTTATTGATATCGTCGATCCCGGTTATGAATATAGTATTTTCGACTTTCAAAAAGATGTTATTGGTGCTTACCAAGACATTACCGATAAAAACAAACTTGCTATTATGGCTGGCGGCTCTGCACTTTATGTCGATTCCATTTTAAAAGGTTATCGCTTAGTTGAGGTGCCTAAAAATATCGCACTGAGAGCTTCGCTATCAACACTTTCTCATGACACTTTAGTTAGTAAGTTATTAGCGCTTAAACCTAACTTACATAACACCACTGATATTATAGAACGTGAAAGATTGGTGCGAGCAATTGAAATTGCTCAAGGTGAGCTAGACGCAAAAGATGAAATAAATGATTTTCCAGCACTAAAGCCACTTATTTTTGCCATAAAATGGCCAAGAGAAGTCATACGTCAGCGCATTACTGAACGTTTAAAAGTGCGAATGGAACAAGGTCTGATAGAAGAAGTAGCCCGTTTGCATAGCCAAGGAGTAAGTTGGGAAACTTTGTACTTTTATGGCCTAGAATATCGGTTTATTGCCCAACACTTGCAAGGGCAACTTACGAAAAATGATTGTTTTCAAAAACTCAATTCAGCGATTCATCAGTTTTCTAAAAAACAAGATACATGGCTACGTCGGCTAGAGCGTAATGGTAGCAAAATTCATTGGCTTGACGGTGAAAAAAATATATTGTCACAAGCAATGGCTGTAATAGCACAAGGCAGTAAATAATAAATTCAAGCGACTATCCAAAATCACGATGAAAAGTGACTTTCTAACGTATCGCCATTAATCCTGAACATAAAAAAGGACGATCATTAATTATCGTCCTTGTTACTATCAAACAACTTTACTGAAATTTAACCCGCTGAGTTAGAAAAAACCTAACGGGTTAACATCATAACTCACCAATAAATTCTTTGTTTGTTGATAATGCTCTAACGCCATTTTATGGGTTTCACGGCCAACACCTGACTTTTTATAACCACCAAAAGCAGCATGTGCAGGATACATGTGATAACAGTTAGTCCAAACTCGGCCAGCTTGTATTTTACGTCCCATGCGATAAGCCAAATTAATGTCTCTGGTCCAAACACCTGCCCCTAAACCAAACTCTGAGCTGTTAGCAAGTTCAAGTACTTCCGCTTCATCTTTAAAAGTAGACAGCGATATAACCGGACCAAAAATTTCTTCTTGGAATACTCGCATATCATTAGTGCCTTTTAATAACGTCGGTTGAATATAAAAGCCGTTTTCGTGCTCCCCAGCCAACGTTTCAACTTCTCCACCTAGCAACACTTCAGCACCTTCATCACGGCCAATAGCAATATAGCTCATGATTTTATCGAACTGTTCTTTAGAGGCTTGAGCACCCACCATAGTTTCTGTGTCTAACGGGTTGCCACGAACGATGGCTTTAGAACGTTCAATGACTTTTTCAATAAACTTGGGATATATATCTTCATGCACAAATACTCGTGACGGACAGGTACAGACTTCACCTTGGTTAAAATAAGCTAAAACTATGCCTTCAATACATTTACTCAAGTATTCATCTTCTTGGTCCATCACATCTTTAAAAAATATGTTCGGTGATTTACCACCAAGTTCAACGGTGGAAGGAATAATATTTTCCGCAGCACATTTTAAAATGTGAGAGCCAACAGGCGTCGAGCCAGTAAAAGCAATTTTGGCAATACGAGTGCTGCTAGCTAATGCTTGCCCTGCTTCTTTACCAAAACCGTTGACAATATTTAACGCGCCAGCAGGTAGTAAATCGCCAATAAGTTCAGCTAAGACTAAGATTGATGCTGGTGTTTGTTCAGCAGGTTTTAATACGACACAATTACCTGCAGCTAAGGCCGGCGCTAATTTCCACGCTGCCATCAGTATTGGGAAGTTCCAAGGAATTATTTGCCCAACTACGCCTAAAGGCTCGTGAAAATGATAAGAAACGGTATTCTCGTCCAAATCACCTATCGAACCTTCCTGCGAGCGTAAACAACCCGCAAAATATCTAAAATGGTCAACCGCTAGTGGAATGTCAGCCGCTAGTGTTTCCCGCACCGCTTTACCGTTATCCCAAGTTTCTGCCACTGCCAAATACTCTAAATTTTGCTCAATACGGTCAGCAATTTTCAATAAAATATTTGAGCGTTCAGTAACTGATGCACTACCCCATACGTCTTTTACTTTATGAGCCGCATCAAGCGCAAGCTCAATATCTTTTTCATTAGAACGTGGAATTTGGCAAAACACTTGACCGTTGACAGGGCTAATATTGTCAAAGTACTGACCGTCACATGGTTCAAGCCATTGACCACCAATAAAATTTTGATAGCGTGATTTAAAATTGATTAAGGCACCATCAGTACCTGGAGCTGCATAGATCATAAGACTTTCCTATAGTTGTATTTTTAGTCAATTCTTATTACCTTAGTAGATTAAAAAAATTTAACTATGCAATAAGTTCAAAAAAGTTGACTGCCAGTACATATAAAAGGGCTTGAAGATGATTAAGGAAGTGTTAGCAAAGCAACGGAAAAACCCGAAAGTTTTAGTTGAAAACAAAATAAGCTTTGCAGGGCCAGAAACAGAATTGAGCATTTACGATACTTTTGAGCAAGCCAATCGAGTGCAGTTAAGATCTGATCAACTTTTATTTTGTGGCATGGTGTCGGGGAAAAAAGTTATGCATGATGACAGTGCCCATTACGAAAGTGAGTTCCTACCGCACGAATCTTTTGTTATGGCGCCTGATCATCAAGTCGAAATTGATTTTCCCGATGCTAATATAGAACACCCCACGACCTGCCTAGCCATTGAAATATCACTTGAACGCATCAACAAAATAGTTAACAGCATTGAGCAACAAGCGCCATTGAATCAAGTTTATGGCCAATGGCAATATCATCAACATTTAGTGCACACACATCATAATGCTCAAACTCAAGGGTTACTGAATCGAATAGTACAAATTTACACTGAAAATCATCAAGATAGAAATTATATGATTGATTTGGCTATTTCAGAATTAACCGTACGGCTACTACGTCATCAAACTCGTGACTTTATTATTTCTCATAGTGAAAAAACACCTGATAGTAACGGCTTAAATGCCGCTATTCATGCTATTAATCAGCATCTAGCGGCGAATTTGAATATTGATGAGTTGTGTAAAATAGCTTGTATGAGCCGAACAAAGTTCTTTCATCAGTTTCGAATTCATTTGGGCTGTAGTCCCGCGGTATATCAACAGCAAATACGCTTAAAAAAAGCGGCAAGTATGATTAAAAATGGTCATAAAATAACGCAAGTTTGCTTTGAACTAGGCTATAACAATGCCAGTCACTTTAGCCGCTGCTTTAAGCAGTTTTTTAATCTTAGCCCTAGTGCTTATAAGAACCGGCATTTAAGTAGTTAAACCTTTATTTTATAATATTCAGACGCTTAAACATTAAGGTGTCGCTTAGTTTTTCGCGTTGCTTCTGCATTAGCAGGGTCATCCGGCCAGAAATGTCGCGGATATTGTGCTTTCATATCTTTTTGTACTGCACGATAACTCCCCTGCCAAAATGCTACTAAATCTTGAGTTACTTGAATAGGACGCTTCGCAGGCGATAGTATTTCAATAATTAATGGAATTTGACTTTTATTCGCTCTATCCCCTACAGAAGGTGTTTCCGTCACACCATATAGCTCTTGCATCGGTAGGGAAACAATCGGTGCTTGATCCAAACTATAACGAATAACACACTTACGCTTAGTTGGCCCAACAAAAAAAGTCGGGGCAACTTGTTTAAACACCTGCTGCTGCTGGTAGCTTAATTGGTTAAGTAATACCTCTGAAAGGTTAAGCTTATCCAGTTGATTTTTAGTTGTGATATCGGCTAAGTAAGGTCCTAACCATTGCTCTAAATTGTCTAATAAAAACGCCTCGCCCACCTCAGGAAAAGCAAAATGACTTTGCGTGCTATTTACCCAGCTCCAACGTAACAATAGTTGCTGACTGTGGGTATCAAACTTCAACCAATTAAGACCTTTCTTACGTACTTGTTGACACCAACAGGCAACAAGTAACTCTGGCGATATGTTTTGTGAACTATTTTCGTCTTTAATAACCAATGAACCAATTACCTCCTGCTGACCCGAAATAATGCGGTTGAGCTGATTATCAAACTTTAAGTGCGCTCTACTGGTTGTATTAACCACTCCCCATGCGATTGCTTGTAACAAATCAAATTCTGCTGCTAACGCGATACTAAGGGTATGTTGGCGTTGAAATAACTGCGCAGCAATAATATAGCTTTCACCCGCCAAGGCATCGGCTTCATTCATCACTACGCCTTTGCCATAAGCAGTTAAGTAGTGACCTTGGTTATTTCTCTGTTTTGCTATTCGTTCAGGATAGGCGTGCACTAATATTAATCCACAATATTGAATAGGCAAATTTGCCCCAACAGTACACAATTTATCTGCCGATTGAGTTTGGCGAATATTGTTAGTGTTTTGCTGCTGTGCTAAACGAAAAAAACGTTGAGCCTGTTGAATAATACGTTGATGGTTGCCTCTTTTAGGCTGCTGGCAAAGTTGTATAACGCGATGTGCAATATCACAATCATTGCTGCGCTGTTGCGCATTAAAAATATCACGCTCTTCTAATAATGCTGCAAGTAAACAAGCTAATGACAATAAGTGGCTAATATCTTGTTGTTGTTCTAGCTGTTGCGCACTTAGCAACATTTTTGCAAATCTTGGGTGGCAAGGAAAAACGCTTACTTGTTTGCCGTCATGCGTTAAATTTTTATTTTCTGAAAGCAAACCTAGATCAATCAACTCCTGCCAAGCCAGCTGTTCACGCTTACTATCAGGCATTTCTATCATCGGCAGTTGTGAGCAATCACTTGCGCCCCATCTTGCCAATTCCATCAGCATAGGTAACAAATCAGCCTGTTGAATTTCACTAACACTTTGCTCATTTCTACGCTGAAAGTCATCTTTACTAAATAAACGAATACAATGTCCTGCTTGTAATCGCCCTGCTCGGCCAGTACGTTGAATGGCTGATGCTTTGGCAATAGCTCGCTGCGTGAGCTTATTGGTTAATGTTTGATTATCATAGATGGCGACATTTTCTAAGCCAGAATCAATCACTAAATCCACACCTTCAATAGTTAAACTAGTTTCCGCAATATTCGTTGCCAGTACGAGTTTATTTTTACCATTTTGTGCAGGGGCAATTGCTTGCTGCTGCTCAGTAAGCGATAAGTCACCGTAAAGTGGGCATAACAACATCGAATCAGGCATAAAAGTTGATAACTGCTCAGCTAAATAACGGATATCACCAGTTCCCGGTAAAAATACTAATATTGAGCCTTGATGGGAATTAACTACTGATTTTAAAACCGATAAAGCATGTTCACGCCATAATCTGGCATTGGTAGGTGCTTGGTAACTAATTTCAACAGGAAAGCTTCGCCCCTGACTTTCGAGGCAAACCGCTTCTGGCAATTTTTGCTTTATGGTATCTGTTGCTAGCGTTGCCGACATCAACAGAATTTTCAAGTCATCACGTAGACCTAATTGCACATCTCGGGTCAAGGCAAATGCAAGATCAGCATTAAGTGAGCGCTCATGAAATTCATCAAACACTACCAGTCCACAATTAGACAACTCAGCGTCATGCTGAATAATTTGCGTTAAAATCCCTTCAGTTATCACTTCTAGGCGAGTGTTTTTCGATACTTTGCTTTCATTTCGTAAGCGATATCCAACAGTTTCACCAACCTTCTCACCCAGCTGTGACGCAAGGTAACAGGCAATATTTTTAGCGGCAATGCGTCGAGGCTGAAGCAAATATATCTTTTCTCCAGCTAAACAATCTAATGCTAGTAACCACAAAGGCAGCTGAGTGGACTTACCCGCACCTGGAGGCGCCGTTAATAATAAAGTATTGTGTTGTTTTAACGTTGAAATAACATCGTCTTTGATATTATCAATTGGCAACTTTCTAGCCGGTAGCGTCATAATTTACTGGATATCACATTAGGTTTTATGGTTTCAATGGCGCTAATATTACCATAGCTATACTCAAACTACTTGAGGGCAAAATTTCAGTCATAGAGTGAAGTCGAATAAATATGAATAAAAGAATGTTTATCGCCTTGGATATAACAATTGCAGATAAATCAGCAATTACACTTTGGCGTGAACAACATTTATCGCTGCCTTTTAAAGTAATTCCACAGCAAAATTTCCATATAACCTTAGCTTTTTTAGGTGTAATTAATAAAAAACAGCAAAATGATATAGCAAAAATTATCAGTGAAAAGCATGACGATATTAAGCAACGGCTTAGTAACTTTTTACAAGGTAACTACACGAATACAGACGCCTTAAAATTAACACTGTCACAGCTGGGACATTTTAACAAAGCACAAGTATTACACTTAATGCCGGCATCTTCCCCTGACTGGTTATCTTACCTAGAAAAAGTCATCATCGAGTTATATCAGCAAAGTGATATATTGCTCGAAAATAGGGCTTACAAACCTCATTTAAGCTTATATCGTAAAGCAAAAACGCCCTTAGCATTGCCTGAGCCATTATTGTTAAACACTCAACTTCCGAATGGTTTTTTCCTTCAACTCAACATCAAGAGCTTTAGTTTGTATCATTCTTACTCAAACTCATCAGGTGTCACTTATCTCCCCATTCACACTTGGAAGCTAAATTATTAGCTATTGATTTTTATATTAATTTAAACTTGAAAAATTAGAAAAATCTGCTTACTTGGCAAGTGATTAAAATGCTGCTATTTATTGTCACCCCGTTTGAAAAGGAGTTGGAGAATGGATACGTCAGTTAAAGGAGAATACTCGATTGCATCGCAGTCGAACATTTTGCAGGTAGATGCATTTGGCCCATTTAATAATAGTGTAACAGAGCAGTACATTGACGATATGTATCAGGCTTGCGAGCAATTTTCTAGTGAGCCATGGGGCTTACTCATTTCCTTTCACGGCAATAGCGTGTTTTCACCTGAAGCTGAAGCAGCACTAGTTAAGGTCAATAGATACCGCGTTAAACATGGCTTAATTGCCAGTGCTAGCGTACTTATTGATAGCAGTACCGCCGATATTCAACAATTACAACTACGCCGAATTTACCAAGCCTGTAACATTACCTTTTACGTGTTTAGCGATGTTGATAGTGCAAAGTCTTGGCTAGAACAGCATCTTCAGCAAACTCGCGCGGGTTAGTTTTTATTACCACTTAATGTTTTACATGGTAATAAAAAGGCGTCAACCTAAGAGAATAAAGATAATAGGAATGATCATTAGTAGAGCTCAATTAGCTTAAACAAACCATGCTTCATTCTAAAGCCGACAAAGTATAAATTCTGAGTCGTTAATTAATTTACAAATTAATCTACAAACTAATTAACGACTAATTCTGAATTGACAAACATCTTCCATTTACCCGCAACAATTTTTTGGCTAATAAATTCAAATAACTCGGCTTCAGGAATTGGTTTAGAAAAATAATAACCTTGTATTAGATCACAATCGTTGTCAGTTAAACTGCGTAATTGTGCTTTGGTTTCAACGCCTTCTGCAATAACCGTTAAGCCTAAATTTTTCACCATTGCAATCGTCGACATAATAATTTGAAAATCTGCATGATTTTCTAACATACCGAAAACAAAACTTTTATCTATTTTAATAACGTCTACTGGCATACGTTTTAAATAGGCCAAAGAGGAATAGCCAGTGCCAAAATCATCAATAGCAAAACTAAAACCAAGACTACGCATGGCATCCATAGTTTCAATGGCCTTATCAATATCTTTGACTAATGTTTGCTCGGTTAATTCCAGCTCAAAGTTTTTTGCAGGTAAATCAAACTCAACTAATAGGGCTTCCAAATAGCTTATTAAGTTAACGTCAGCAAACTGCCCTGCAGAAAGATTAATAGCAATAATGGCATCAGTTAAACCAATTTTTCCCAAACCTTTACTGAGCTCAAAGCATCGGCGAATAACCCAATAGCCTAATTCGATCATATGCTCTGAATTTTCTAAGATAGGAATAAAGTCGTCAGGTGAAACTAAACCACGTTCTGGGTGCTGCCATCGTAGAAGTGCTTCAAAACCATGTAGTTTATTAGTTTTAGCAACTAGTTGAGGCTGTAAACTTAAACTAAATTGACCTTTGGCCAATGCTTGTTTAACTTCACTTTCCATCATGACTCTATGTGCAACGCGTTGGAACATTCCGCCTTGGTATGCAAAGTACTGATCGCCACCATTTCCCTTGGCTTCATACATAGCGATATCAGCACGACTAATTAGCTCACTTGCTTGGATTAAC
>OLHD01000039.1_pt1 | contig 33888 bp, 24 predicted proteins | sample 1609541 | NCBI WGS metagenome assembly OLHD01 (sample SAMN05416870, study PRJEB24817) | seawater metagenome | isolation source: Sea water | place: Canada:Atlantic | collected 2013-11
TTGCTTTCAACAATTTGCTTTCAACAATTTGCTTTCAACAATTTGCTTTCAACAACGCTTAAAACAAAAGAGTTATCGCTTAGCCAAAAATATTACGCATTAAGGTAATGGCTTGATCAACCGTTTTACCGTCTTTTACGCTATTAACTATGGTGCTGCGCATGTTAATGATAAATTCTGGAATGTCATCGGCTTCAAATGCTTTATCAACAATAGCTTCTGCTGATGCTTTACTACGTTTAACCGCTTTGGCCACGCCAATTTTAATCTTCTTCGGTTTGTCGCGCATTCTAATGTAGTTTGAGTTCGCAGCTAATGAATCATCGGCAAACAAAAATAAGTCAATTAAGACTGCACGGTTTTTCCAAAGGTGCAATTCAACTTCATCACTTGGCATTTCACAATTCCACCATTGTGTACTTCTGATGGTTGCGATTAATTCATGCCAGTAATCGTCGAAGCTTTGGTTATTCAATTTCACTAAGCCTAGGCCTTGTGAAAGAATATCTAATTTAGCATTGGTCAGCGCAATAAATTGGTCTGGTCTGCGCATCGCTAATAAACGTGTTGCAGCGGTTAGTGGCGCTTTTTCATCGCTTGCGTGTTCAGCAAAAATGGCTTTATAAGCACTAACAAAATTTTCGTAATGGCTTAAAGTCACTTCACCTTCTAAAGGAATTGTTGCTAGTGCTTTATCAAAGGCTGCAGGGTGCGACTTTAAAAGTTGATGAAAAGTTTTTGCACCGCGCGTGCCTGCAAACCATTCAACATCAAACATATAAACACTAACATCATGTTGAGCAGTATGCTTACCGGCGAATACTAAGCGGTCTTCTTCAATCATTTCTACTAAACTGTTGCTGCGTATTCCGGCAACATAGTCGAGTAATTTTAGACGTTCAGGTAATGCTTGCAGTGTTGCTGAGTCTTGTAAAAAGCCAGCAAACATAGGCCAAGGAATAACGCGCGCCATTTTTAATTGGCAAGCACTAACGCCTGTAGATAACGTTTCTTGCAATTTTTTTAGTGGTTTTTCTTGATTCGGCTCTAAAAGTTCACGATTTACGTCATGTAAACAAATTCGATGTAGTTCTGCACACCAGTTTAGAAAGTTTTCTGGGTGGTTTTCAACTTTTACCGCCATTAAATTAAGGCTGAGATCAGCAACAAATGATAAAGCATTTTGGTAAATAGTTTGCTCGGTAGAACTAAGCGACATCGCATTTGGTGAGGTAAGTAATTTTCTCATGAAACTGATATTTTCCGACGGTAAAAACATAAAAATAGGGCGGCATAATACGTGTAAAATTGCCTAACGCAAGTGATAAAGTGTAATTTAATTAAGAAAAGATAAACTGGTGTTTTTACGGGCGTTATATGTAGAAATGTTCAGCAAACCCTATGCCGTTGATTTTCTTTAGCAAAGGGTTTGAACATTGGGAAAGTGACTAATAACTGTTACGAAGTTACTGCTTGTTTCGGTTTAGAGTAATACTTCACTAAACCAATAATAGAAGCGGCAATCCAAAACAATTCAATGACAAAACTTGCCAAATTAAAGTTGTAACACAAGCTAATAAGCAGTAAAACTGCGCCCGTTAGATTGATTAGGTTATACGCCAAACTTTTCGGGGTTAACTTTTCCAGTTGTAGCATAAAAAATGCGCCAACCACTAAAAAAGTTCCCGACATTCCAATGATATCGAATAAAATATCGATCATGATAAACTCCAAGCTATAGAGGGGTGATCCAAAATGCTGGCCCTGTCCGTGGGTAGGATCGTTTTCGTCCGTGAAACAGCTTGTCGTTTACCGTAAATAACACAACTTAGTAATTATCGATGGTTATTTAGGTAATTTCGCTGCTATTGTATGCAGGCTTTTTAAAAAGGTAAAGCTTTACCGTACTACTTTACCGACAGTCAAACTCGCTATTACAATAAAAAGCACTTTTTAAAGCTTGTTTGCATATCAATTATAAAAATTTAAAAGGGATAGATTTAATGAAGCGATTACGTATGGTTAGTTTGGCGGTGACGTTACTATTTTTATTCGTTAGTCGTGTTGCGGTTTCGCATGATAACCATACTAGTAGTGCTACCTATTTGGGTAATGCCGCTATTTTAGTACAAGATGAGAGTACTAAACTGCTATTTGACCCATTCTTTCATAAAGACTTTAGTATTTATCAATTAGTACCGGAAGACATTCGCCAAGCGATTTTTCAAGGAGCCTCGCCTTATAACAATATTAACTTTGTTTTTATTAGCCATGCTCATGATGACCATTTCTCAGCCATCGACTTGCTCAATTATTTAAAACGTCATTCTAAAGTGCAGCTTGTAGCGCCAAAACAAGCGATTGATCAGCTAATGGCATTAAGCGAGTTTAGCGATAATGATAAAAGCTTAATGCCACGTTTACACGCTGTGCCGTTGGGTTATGGTGATATGGCTTGGTCGAAAAAAATTAACAACACTCATGTATCAGCCGTACGCATTCCCCATGCCGGTTGGCCAAGTCGAGCGGAAGTTGAAAACCTTGTTTTTCGAGTAACGCTTAATGATGGCGCAACAGTGATGCACATGGGCGACGCCGACCCTCACGATGAGCATTATTTGCCGTATAAATTACATTGGCAAAAACAAATTACTGATACTGCCTTCCCACCGTACTGGTTTTTCTTTTCGGCAGAGGGACGCGACATTCTTGATGACATTATTAATGCTAAACAACATATTGGTGTGCATGTGCCTGTTGACGTACCGAAGCGCCTTATTGGCTCTAATAAGTTATTTTTCTCTAAACCAGGTCAAGCAGCTGAAATTCATAAGCATTGAGGTAAGTTATTTTGTTGAACTGGTCGTGTTTGCATGCTGATTTTTATGTTTATCAGCGGTCAGTTTCTCTACCCAATGAGCTAGCAATATGGTTAAAAAATTAAATAACATAATTCCTAGTATATCAGCAATTAAATCGACGCCATCTAAGGTTCTATTTGGGATAAAGTGTTGACTGAACTCTTCAATGAGCACAAACAAAAAAACTAACACTGTGCCTGTATATATTGTCACGTTAGAAAAATTAACGCGCCTAAATTTTAATAACAAATTTGCTGCCAATGTTAAGCAACCAAATAAACAAAAGTGACCTAATTTATCGCCATAAGGAATGCGGGCTACTAAATCAAAAAATATGCTTTTTTGCCCAGTGTTGGCTAAATAAATAATCCAGCCGATAAAAACAAAAAAACTGACTGATATTGTCGATATAACTTTATACATTAACGGCTCTCAATATTTAGCAAACTAGGCGTCGTAGCACTATTGTGCGCTGCACTTTTATCAACGTTAAAATCAGTTTTAGGTAGACGTGCTAATAACATTTCTACTTCACGAATAATTAATTCTGGCTCATCTATTTGAATAAAGTGGTAGCTGTTCTCAGTAAATACAGCTTTTCCTTGCGGGAAGCTTTCGGCCCAATTTTTATGCTGTTCAGCCATTTTACTTCGCCCTAAATCAGTCATCAATAAAATTTGTGGTTCCTGCCACTTTTTAACGGTCGCAATCAAAGTCACTGGAATATCGCCAATAGCGGGGTAGTCTGGCATCGGTCTTTTAGTCCAATAGTCAATATACTCATTAGCCATACCATTTTTCGCGCCTTGATTCTTAAGCCACTTTATTTCTTCTGTTGCTTTCGATAAATTTATCGCTCTCATTATATCTAAATCGTGCTCTGAAGCTGGGTCTATCAATAATAGTGCCTTTACCGAATTAGGATATTTAGCGGCAAAAGCTCTGGCGAGTATTCCGCCATAAGAGTGTGACAAATGAATAACAGGCTTATTGATTTTTAGCGCATCAAGTAAGCGCTTTGTATGCGTGGCATATTGCTCAGCACTAAAGTGTTGCTCGGTAGCCGATGAGTTACCGTTGCCCGCACGTGAATAACGAATTACCTGAGCCGTCTTGGCTAGTTCCGTGATAACGTTGTCCCAATCTTTTAAGTCTCTTGTCATGCCTGCTTCTAGTAGAATAACATTCTCACCAGTGCCTGTTTTTTCATACTCGAGTTTAAATTCGCCAATATTAATTTTTTGTATTTGTGCATTGCAAAATACTGAACAAAACAGGGCAAGCATTAAAGATAGTAATTTCATCATGTTTCCATACACTTGAAGCTTCTAGTGAAGCGATTAATAGGTTGAGGGTAGGAGTTACTCTACCTGCTATATTCAGGAGGTTAATACCTGATAACTTATATTAATCATCTTTATTTTCATAGCGTTAAATTGTATTGTGGTAATTCTACAAATCAAGTTGTGAACTCAAATGAATGAAATGGATGAGGAGTTATTTTGGCGCTTAAAGTTGATCACCTAACGATCTTGGTAAAATCTCTAGATGTCAGCATGGGGTATTACAATAAGCTTTTACATCTTATTGGCTTTAGCAAATTGAAAGATCATGTTTGGACTGACAATGAGGGGTTTTATTTTCAATTCAATGAGGCCAAAGAGGGAACTGCAGATTATGAGCGCTATGGTGCAGGTATGAACCATATTGGTTTTTCAGCGCCGTCAGTTGCGTTTGTTGAAAATGTGCAACAACAGATGAAAATAGCGGGTTTTGATGTACCCGAAATACAAACATTTGATGGTGTAAAAGCGCTGTTCATGAAAGATCCCGACGGTATTCGTTTTGAAGTTACGTATTATCCGCCGGGTGCTGCCGTTGTTGATTAGCGATGAGCTAATCGTTATTCATCGTCCATTTTCATCGCTTCAATATTAATAATGGTTGAACGATTTAAGGTTATTTTAAAGCGCTGTATTTGTTGATGATGTGCTTTGTCTGTTTGCATCAATACCACATTAATTTGATAGCGTCGTTCCACCGCTTGTTTAGTTATTTTAGTGCCCTCAAGCGAGTACAAACGGCCTTCACCTTTTTTTAAGAAGCGAATAAATGGCGTTAAGTTAAAGAAAATACGCTGCTGTATTTCGTCATAACCAGGTAAAAATGTTTTTGCGTATACTTTAGTATCACTGCGAAAATGAAGTAGCTGTGCTGCCTGTTTATTTTGTTGGCGACGGGTTTGAAATAGTTTGTCGACTTCCTTTGGTAAGTCTTTATTACGAATATATTCAAGCCAAATGGTTTGACTAGCAATACGACTTTTATTAACGCTATTAGTAAAAATATTTCGCCACTTGGGTAAACCTCGTTGAATACCGCGCCATATTATTCGAGTAATATCATCTTTAAATATTTCCCTTAAGCCATAAATTACCCCTAACATGCCAACAAGCGCTATGGTGACTTCGGTAAAGTTTGCCCGGGCGTTTAACACCAACATCATGACAAAGGCCATGATAATAGCGGTGACGGTACCACGAACTAATCGTTTCAAATTAGTATTGAGGTTTTTAACCTCTTTTTGAAATACCACCCCGTATTCAACCAAGCGTTGTAACAAACGCATTTTATTGGTGATGCGATTTGGATCCGCTAAGGTTGTTTGAGAATTATATTGGTTAGTTTCTCGGTATTCATTTTCACTTTTACATAAAGCAAATAAGAAGTTTCGTTCGGCAGTAAAATCACTACTTTTAGGCCCTCGTGATAATATCTTTAAAAATGATTGTTCAACATGCCAACTTAAGTAGTTATCGGCGTTTTCAAAAAAGGGGCTTAGCTTTTTATCTGGTGGTGTGTAGCGTCTTAATTTTTTCAATAACCCTGTAATTTGTTCTGCTACTACAATCGCTTGTGGGTAGAAGTCTTCACTTTCTTTAAGCTTGATGGTTTGCTTAATATCGGTGTCTAGAGCGATACGAATTTGGTAAGAAAACAAGTTTAAATTTAACCGGTAATCGGTTATCTCGCCTTTGGTTTGGCTGATAAAACGACTACGTACTAAGGGCAAGTGCAATTGATCAGAATAGTAAGCACTATGACTTTTTATGCTACTGTGAAAGTATTGTTCTTCAGAAAGCGTTCTAGGGCTAATGCCCATTTCAACAGGCAGAGAGAAATATAAATCGAGTCTTTGGTAGTCACTAGGTAATAACTGGTAACTGACTTTTAGGGAAAGGTTTTCGTCTTGAATGAGTTTAGTATTATTCACTTATAGTTTGTACTCCTTATTGTGTTGTTTTTATAAATCCTAAATTGATTAAAAGACTGAATAAAAAGTCATGACTAATACAATTTATCAGTTTAGAACTTATAGATTGTATTATACGCTATTTGTCTGATAGTTTTTAGATGAATTTAATCTGACTTAATTCGGTCTAAACTAATGATTAGTAAACTTTGTTTCATTAGGCGTTTAAGATAATTTAGGTGTCGAATTGTTTAGTAAATTGCAACGTTCAGAGGTAAGTAATATGAAAATGGTTTACACAAATGAAAATCACTTTTTAGCCAATAATGCCAAAAATATTATTGAATCTGTCGGTATTGTTACTTTCCTAAAAAATGAATTTGCACAAGGGGCGGTTGGTGAAGTTGCTGCTTTTGATTGTTGGCCAGAAGTTTGGGTTGTTGATGATAGTGATTTTGAACGGGCAAAAGCAGCAATTGCTGAGTCTGATAAATCACGTAGCATGCATGATTGGATTTGTAATCATTGTTTGGAAAAAAATGATGCCTCATTTGAAATATGCTGGCAGTGCAATAAAGATGCTGAATAAGCTCCAACCAACGCGAAACAATAGATAAATGGTTAAAAAACGTATGTGTGGTATGCATTTGATATGCAATTAATTATTAATTTAGTCAAAAGAGATCAGCTCAGGTTACGAGCGCTTGAGTGTGTAAGACAGCTGAATTTACCGCAGTGTTATATTGCTGCTGGCTTTGTTCGAAATTTAGTTTGGGATCACATACATCAATATCAGCAAACAACAGCATTAACTGATGTTGATGTTATTTATTTTGATCGCAATGAAGAGCAGCAAAGTCGCTACTTCACAATTGAACAAGAACTACGACAAAAAATGCCAGAGTTAAATTGGCAAGTGCGCAACCAAGCATATATGCACCAACGAAATGGCGATATTCCCTACACGAGTACGCTTGACGCTATGAGTTTTTGGCCAGAAAAAGAAACAGCTGTCGCAATTCGCTTAATATCAGTCAATACGTTTGATTGTATTTCTGCCTTTGGTTTTGATTCTTTACTCAACCTACAGATAACACATAATACAAAACGGCAATTGGAAGTATTTGAAAAACGTATAGAAAGTAAAAACTGGCTTATACTGTGGCCTAAACTGTCAATAGTTAGTGGATGCATGGATTGATCTTATATGCTAATTTTTGTGTTTGATTGAGTTAATATTCCCCCTTGAAATGAATACTTCTGTTTAATAATAATGTAGACTATTAATCAAACAATAAAACAATTGTACAACAACGGAATGTAGAACAATGATGTTTTTAATGAGGAATTTTTTTTCTCCTCCCGCCCAAATATTACTCTTACTATTAGCGATAGTACCGGCGCATTCTTATGCGAACGAACCACTTGAAAGCTATAAACAATTAAAAAAATTACAACATCTAAATGTAGAAAGTAGTCGTGATTTTATCAATCAATTAGCTATTAAAGTGAAAAGTGATGAATATCATCTTTTACAAGCGCCTATTTATGCCTATATAGCTAAATTAAAAGCCAATGATGGCAATTGGCTTGAAGGTAAACATTACCTCGAACAAGCAATTTCGACACTTTCAGATATAGAAAATGATGACTTACTTATTGATGCTCTTGAAGATATTAGTTGGATATTTTTTATTAGAGGCAATTATAGTGAAGCAATATTTTATGTACAAAAAATGGCAGAACATGCCTATGAAACTGCAAATCAGCGTGGGCAAATTGTCGCTTTAAATAGGTTAGCGTTGAGTTATATTGAATTAGAATTGTATGAATTAGCGTTAGACCCATTAGAGTTAGCCTTAGAGCTTGCTCGAGAAACAAAAAACTATGACAGTGAGTTTTTAGCAATATTATATTTAATTAATGCACGAATAGCTCTTCCCAACGTAAACCCGCAAGACACTTTAGCATTAATGCTTATAGCTGAACGTATCCCTTCAAAGTTTAATATTGATGATGGTTACTTACCTCGTTTAAAGGGAGTGGTTTATCAACAGCTAGGTAATTTTGAAGCAGCTGAGCAGTGGCTTAATTTTGCCAAAGAAAAAGCAGAATTGAATCATGATGTACGCTTATTGCAAATGGTCACTCAAAGCCAATCAGAGTTTTATTTGGCAACTAATGAACCTTGGTATGCCCTTGACTCTGCGATTATGAGTTTAAATTTTAATAACCAACTGCAGCACTCAAACGGCATTGCTGAAATTGATTATCTACTCAGCAAAATTTATCAGCGCTTGGGAGATGATAAAAACTCATTGAAATATTTACGTTCATATGCGAATTTTCAGCAAACTGCCAGCAACAAGAATAGTGTGAGTTTAATTACCACTATGGATAAGCGTATAGAAAACATTAAACGCCAGCAAAAACTTGTTGAATTAGAAAACTCTCTACTAACCAGTAAAATACTGACGCAAGACAGTAACAACAAGCAGCAATTTTTTATTTTTACCATTTTGGCTCTGGCACTAATATGCAGCTTTTTTATTATTATATTTATTGTTCATCACCGAATGCTAAAAGCACGCATAGTGTTATCGATGAAGGACGAATTAACCGGTGTGTTTTGTCGTAGCTATTTAAAAAACTACTTGCCAGTTGTGCAATCACGCTTTGAAAGAGAGCCGAATAGCGAATTAACATTAGGTGCATTAATTATTGATTGTGATGACTTTAAATTCATCAATGATACCTTTGGTCATGCAGGTGGTGACAAAGCATTAAAAGCGATTGTAGATACAATAAAAGGTCATATCAGAGAGAGTGATTTACTATTACGTTGGGGCGGTGATGAATTTGTTTTGATTTGCGAATCGATAAGCCAAGTACAAATGCGAGATCTGGCCAAACGGATAACTCAAGGTATTAGCGATATGCTAATAGAATATGATAATGCAACACTTACAGTAACCGTTTCTGCAGGCTATGCGCTGCATAATAAAACGGATGACTTTAACTTTGATGGCTTAATAAAAGCTGCTGATGAGTTTTTGCTAGCCACTAAAAAGCTAGGCAAAAATAGTTGCCTAGGAGATAAATTTGGTGACTTCTCTATCGAGAACTTTTCCGATGGTTTACCTAAAAGCAGCTTTTAACACAAACATTTAAAGATGATGCGAATTGATTGGTAGCAAGGGTAGCTTAAGCTTATTTCACGTAACCAAATTAGTTAATGTTGATTGACTTCAATACCGCTTAATATATTAACCTCAGCTATTGGTAGCATTAATTTTAGGCTGAGGCTAAGCAATGGTTATAAGCTATTAAATAGTGATAACGCAATTGCGCACATGATCAAACCAACAATAATATCGATACTACGTTTAACCTTTCCCTGACTAAGCCATGGCGACAGCTTTGCTGCTGCTCCTGCCAAACTATAAAACCAAAGTATCGAAGCCAGCATAGTACCCACGGCAAAGGCTATTTTTTCATTACCCTGAAATTGACCACCGACACTACCTAGGATCACAACGGTATCAAGATACACATGCGGATTGAGTAAAGTTACAGCTAAGGTTGAGGCGATAACCAGCCACGGGCGCTTTTTACTTTCAGTGCCAGAAAGCTGCTGTTGTTCGTAACCATTTAGCCATGCTTGGCGAAATGACAACGCTGCATAAGTTAATAAAAAAATGATGCCGCCCCAGGAAATAACAGTGACTAACGTTGGTGATGAGGCAATAAGTTTAGCACCGCCAAATACACCTAACGCAATAAGGGCAACATCACAAAACATACAAATAGTTGCTGCTAAAAAGTGATGATTCTTTTTAATTCCGTGATTCAGAATATGTGAGTTTTGTGCACCAATAGGCAAAATCATACTGGCGCCAAGGAATATTCCTTGAAATAGTGGCGAAAACATTTTTTCTCCTAGAGACCCGTATTCATTCAAATTGCGTTTTTTTATCCGTTTAAAAAAACTCATCCACTTCCAATGGCTACGGGTATAAATAATATTGTACTGAACTGTTGGCAGCTAATTTAACGAACTTCTTTAGATAAATATAATTAATGATTTTTATCTTTGATTAGTTTTGCTAATGTTAGTTTTTAGATTGAACAAATAGATTGAGTAAAGCCCAATGTTAGATTACAAATTACTGCATGCCTTTAGTGTTGTGGTTGATGAGCAAAATTTTGCTAAAGCTGCCTCGGTTTTATCTATAACGCAATCTGCTGTGTCACAGCGAATAAAAACTTTAGAACAAACATTAGGGCAACCGATATTAGTACGTGCACAACCATTAGTCGCAACCAATATTGGTAAAAAATTATTGGCGCATTACCAACAAGTTAAGCAATTAGAGCAAGATATAATCCCTGATATTTCTGCAAACAGTAAAACTGAAACTATTACGGCGAACATTGCCAGTAATGCTGACAGTTTGGCGACATGGCTGATTGCAGCCATTGGTGATGTTTGTCACCAATACAATGTGGCGGTGAATTTCCGTCTAGCCGATGAAAACAGAACCATAAACTATTTAAAAGATGGTGAGGTTTTTGGTGCTATCAGCACGCATGATCAAGCGCTACCAGGCTGTACGTTGAATAAGCTAGGGGACATGCAGTATATACTTGTTGCAGCACCGAGTTTTGTCGATAGGTACTTCCCTAAAGGTATTAATGAAAACGCTTTAGAAAGTGCGCCAGCAGTTGCTTATGATCAAAAAGATGATATGCATATTAAATATATTGAGCAGACGTTTCGTTTAAAAGGTGGCTCTTATCCTTGTCATACCGTGCGGTCATCGGAAGCCTTTGTTGGTTTTGCATTACAAGGTTTAGCTTATTGCTTGATTCCAAAATTACAAATACAAGCAGAACTTAATGCTGGTGATTTGGTTGATCTAATGCCAGAAAATTCCATTACCCGAACGCTTTATTGGCATCATTGGGTATTACTTAAAGGAGTTTTTAAAGAGTTATCAAAGGCAATAATTCATCGTGCAGAGCATGCTCTAAATAATCAATAATTTAATGGAAGTGCTAGTATTGCAGCAACATATCATTAGCACCGGATATACAACCTTGTTCAACTAGGAGAATAATGTGAGTAACGTAGTCGTTAGAAAGGCAACACCTGCAGATATTAGTATTTTATATAAATTTATTGTCGACCTTGCCATTTATGAAAAAGCCGAGCACGAAGTATTGGCAACGGAAGAAACTCTTGGCAAAACAATTTTTGCTGATGATAGCCATGTTTATGCGCTAATCTGTGAATTAGACAGCGTACCAATTGGCTCGGCTATTTACTTCTTTAACTATTCTACTTGGTTGGCTAAATCAGGACTTTATTTAGAAGACCTATACGTTATGCCTGAATATAGAGGTAAAGGAGCAGGTGTTAAGCTTTTAAAAGCAATGGCTGCTATCGCTAAAGAAAAAGACTGCGCAAGGTTTGAATGGAGCTGCTTGGATTGGAATACACCTTCAAGGGAGTTTTACCATTCTTTAGGTGCCGTGTCGCAAGACGAGTGGGTCGGTTATCGTATGGCGGGGAAAACGCTTAGTGATTTTGCATCTGATCTGACTGAATAATACTTATTTCTTTACTTGGCTTGTCTGCAAACGCAACCATCGCGTTTGCGACTTTAATTGCTTCAATTACTTGGTACTTTTTCGGAATAATTAGCGAAAGTAATTTCATGAAAATAGTACCTATATACTCACCCAATCTAAACTCTTTACGGTTTCCAACTAGCATAGATGGCTGAAAAATTCCCAAGTGCTGGTAACCGATATCGGCTAAATTGGCTTCAACTTTTCCCTTAACTTGATTGTAAAAGACAGCAGAGTGCTTATTTGCTCCAATAGCAGAAACAATAGCGAACAAGCTAGCACCTCGGTGATGAAAATACTCAGCAATGGCCAATGGGTAATTGTGATCAACTTGGGAAAACGCTTCTTTAGAACCTGCTTTTTTAATGGTGGTGCCTAAGGTGCAGTAGATGTGATCGACAGGGCATAAATCAGATAATTCTTGTGTTAGGTTTTCAAAATTAACCTGACATTGCTCTAGTTTATAATGTTCTAGGGATAAGGGCTGACGAACTAAGGCTATAACTTTATTATAACGTGATGAAGCCAAAAGTAGCGTGAGTAGTTGTTCTCCAATCAAGCCGCTGGCACCAACAATTAATGCTGTTTGAGTGTCTAACTCTTCTTGGATGTTTTTTATCATTTAACTTCTGGTCGCAAAAATTTTTGACTTATTTATTTCAAATTAAGAATAGGGCAATACTTATAGTATAGAAACTGAACCGTTTATTGAATTATAAACAAAGCCAAAGTCAGGTTTGACCGTTAACTTATACGAACAAGTTTCACTACCTTCATATTTAACGATAAACTCAGCTGAATCGTCAACAGCGGCATTACTATCACCGCTTTCAATTAGTGCTTGCCATAAAGAAAGACAGTCGTCGTTATTGTTGGCGCTAATGATGGTGTCACTACCAGCGTAACTTTGAGCCGGAAAACCTTGTGGATTAATGTCAATTTGCCCTGAAGTGTCGGTTCCGTATAGTTGAATATTATCGCGTTTACTAAAATCATTAGGCGAGCCTAAAGCTCGCCATTTCATGTTCGCCAATTTCACGCCATCACGAAGTGCGCCAGCATTTGCTGATACTTTTGCGTGCAATGCGTCATCAGCTAAATTAATAAATTTAGGTAATGCTGTTGCGGCTAATATGCCAAGAAGCACAATAACGACCACTAATTCGATTAAAGTAAAACCCTGATTTTTATTCATTTAAAATTGTTTTATTAAATATTTTGTTTAATGTAAAACAAGCCAAAAGATATGGCAATTAAAGTTAAATCTAGCCAACCTTTAATGTTAACTATTACGTCAATCGTTTAGCTGCTAAATCTGCTTAAGCGTATATTTTATTGGCCCAACGCGTTAGCCCAGCGGTAACACTACCGAAATGATCGCCGATAACAATTGGTGTTTGTTTAAATTGCTGCTGTAAAAATTCATTAATAATTGGCGACTTTGCTGTACCACCAGTAACGAAAACAACATCAGGCTGAGTATTCGCTTGTTCTATCGCATCTCTCATTAAATTTGCAATACTTGTTAACTCACGCTGACAAGCTGTAGAGAAGTTATCTCTGCTCAGCGTAATTGATAACTTATCTGCAATATCTTCTAGTGAAACATCGTGTTTAATATCATTCGTTAAGGCTATTTTGGTTTGTTCAGCGGCATTAACTACTTTATAACTTAATTTTTGCTGTTGAACTGTTAATAAACGTCTGATTAATTCAGGTTGCTCAGCATCACGGATAAGTTGCTCTAAGTACCTGCCATTGGTTGCACTATAAAATTCGGTTTGTTCGCTAATGTTATTAATAGCAACTGCTTGCCAAAAGCTGTTTGAAGGCATAGGTTTGCCAGTTTTTAAGTTAGAGTCTAATCCAAAGCTTGGCATAATACCTTTTAAGGCTAGCGCAATATCAAAATCATTTCCGCCAACACGTTCACCACTATGGCTTAATAAATCATGTTCTCGGTTGGTATGAACGGCTTGTTTGGGCCCCATTAGCAACATAGAGCAATCGGTAGTACCACCGCCAATATCGACCACTAACACTTTTGTCTCTTTTTCAAGTGATGCTTCAAACTCAAAACCTGCAGCAACTGGCTCAAATTGAAATTCAATATCTTTAAATCCGACACGCTTAGCCGCGTTGGTTAATACTTGAATTGCTTGACTGTTACTTTCTTCACCTCGAAGGCCTTGAAAGTTAATTGGACGACCAATAACGGTTTGAGTAACGCTTCTACCAAGTTTTTCTTCGGTAAGTTTTTTTATATTGCTCATCATAGCGGCAACAATATCTTCAAATAATTCAATTTGTTGAGGCATTAACCCGCTGGCACCTAAAAATGATTTAGGCGACTTGATGTAATAGCCTTCGTCCGGCTCTTCTAAGTAATCATTTAACGCTTGTTGTCCAAACGATAATTCTGTTGGGTAACCGTCTAATGTTAACTCTCGTAATGCATTTCGTCCTTTTTGTAGTTGCCATTGACGTTGTTGTTGAAAGTTTTTTTGTTCTTCCAAGGTCAAGTGGTTGTGCAACCAGTTTGAGATGATATCTCGACTAGGCGCATACAAGGTGGAAGATATATAACGGCCATGATCGCCCAGTGATAAAAGCTCAGGAGTGTTGCTTTGCATAACGCCGACAGCACAGTTAGAAGTGCCATAGTCAAATCCGATCATGTTTAGGTCCGATGTAAAAAAGGTCGCGTAGAATACTGAGATATTTGGTACTAGGCAAGTGCTTTTATATGATTCGATGTAATAGATTTATTATCCGATTATATTTCCACCTAATGACATTAGTAAGACAATAAAAATAATTAATTTATTCCAATAGGGAAACATAATGCGTTTTTCATTTAAAAATATAACGTCAATAGTATCGTTACCGATATTGCTTTCATTAAGCTTTGCCAGTGTGAACTCTTTTGCTGCGGAAACTATTGAAAGCTACGCTGAAAAAACCAAGAAAAGCATGGAAAAGATGCAGAAAAAAAGAACCACTTGGACAGCCGAAGATAAAGCGATAATGAAAGCTGCGAGTGACAAATTGGCTAACGACTTACCAAACCCAGGGTTAAAAGCAGGCAATAAAGCACCGAATTTTGCATTGAAAAATGCTTTCGGGAAAACGATAGAATTAAGCAAAGTGCTTGCAAAAGGGCCTGTAGTGTTGGTTTTTTACCGTGGCGCTTGGTGTCCATATTGTAACTTACACTTACATGCTTTAAAGAAAAGCTTACCTGACTTTGAAAAATATGGCGCGCAGGTAATTGCTATATCACCACAATCTCCGGACAAATCAGCAGAGCAAGTTAAAAAAGACGGTTTCCCGTTTGAAGTATTAAGCGATAGTACATCAAAAGTGATGAAAGACTACAAACTTTATTTTGAGTTGCCAAGTGACTTAATGACAGTTTACAAAGAGCATGGTTTAGACATTGAAGAGTTTAACGGTGAAGGTCGTAATGGTTTACCAACACCAGGTGCTTTTATTATTGATACCAATGGTGTTATTCGCACTATGCAGGCTGAAGTCGATTATAAGTCTCGTATGGCACCTGAAGACATTTTAACAGCGTTGGCTAAGCTTTAAAATAGACTGACTATCATAGAGTAATTTGTATATTGAAATTAAAAAGGCAGCTAGAAAGCTGCCTTTTTTACAATACCTGAAACTTTATTATCCTGATGGCATGGCCAATATTGTTTTAATATCGATAGTTTCTTTGTATCGAACAAAAGTGGTTTCACACTTCATTCTAGCCAGTACAGCCATGCGGTCAGATAGCTCATTACCTTCAATATTAGCGTGACCTTTAACATGGCTAATAATCAAGTTTGCTTTTAGCGTCTGATAAAGTGAAAAACACTGCTTGATCACTTCAAGGTTTTTAATTTCTTCACCTTTACCTCGTGTCCAGCCTTTTGCTTGCCAGCCTTTTGCCCACTTAGTTACACAATCAATAGAGTATTTAGAGTCAGATAAAACCTGTACTGTTTTACCTTGTTCAATATGCATTCTTGCGTATTTAAAGGCTGCTAACAAACCATTAAGCTCGGCAGTATTATTGGTGCCCATAGGTTGATACAAGCCATACCAAAGTTCAATTAACTGTTGCTGTTGATAAACGGCCATACCGGTGCCTGATTTTCCCGGATTAGGTGAACAGGCACCATCGCAATATATATTGAAATCGGCCTCTTTTTTTGCTGCTGGCGGGGCACTGCTTGCTTTAACACTTCCAGTCTTAGCGCTTGCGGTTTTAGTATAAGTTGCTGAGCCTGCAGGCTTCGAGCTACTTTCTTTACCCATAGAGCGTTTGGTTAGTGCTTTAGTGTAGGTTGATTGAAAAGCGAGTTCAGCGTCTGCTTTTGATGGAAAACCCATAAATTGTGCATCGGGTCTTCCTTGCGTGTGACTTTTAACATCGTCCCAACGTTCAAATACACCTGTTTTTGCGCCTTTCCATACTACGTAATACTTTTTACTCATAAATTGTTAACCGTAACTCTAGTGTTTGTATATTTTTAATTGCTGTTACTTCACTTGCTTACTATTTTTTACCGACCAAATTACCAATAGAATACCGGCAATAAAAAACGGAATACTTAGCATTTGTCCGGCCGTTAAAGCAATATCAGCAGCATAAGCAGCTTGTTTTTCTTTTAACATTTCAATAAGAAAACGAGCAGTAAAGATTAAGATAAGAAACACACCTAAAATTGAACCTTGTGGCGTTTGTGCTTTCTTTTTCTTATAAAAAACCATTAAAACAAAGAATATGGTTAAATATGCAATGGCTTCATAAAGTTGAGAAGGGTGGCGAGCAACATTATCGATACGAGAAAAAATAACCGCCCAAGGTACATTGCTCGGCGTTCCTAAAATTTCTGAATTGACAAAATTGGCACTACGAACAAAAAAGCCAAATAACGCGGTACATATGGCTAGTCTGTCGAGCGACCACATAAAATTCATGTTATTTTTCTTACTATAGATACCTGCAGCAATAATAGCCCCTAAGCCGCCACCATGGCTGGCAAGTCCACCTTCCCAAATTGCTAAAATTTTCATTGGGTTGGCAAAGTAATAACTAGGGTCGTAAAAGAAACAATGACCTAAGCGGGCACCAACAATAACGCCAATCACTATGTATACGAGTAAATTATCAAGCGCGGCTAAATCTTGTTTTTCGGTTTGAAATATCCATTTCATTACCTGTAAACCTGATAAAATTGCAGTTGCGAATAGTACACCATACCAATGAATGGTAAGTGGCCCTACGGAGAAAAATACCGGATTGAGATCCCAAACTAAATGTTGCAAAGAATAACCCTTATCATGTGTACGTTAAATGCTATTGATGTCGAATATCGACTTGATTTTCGACATTCTATCAAGCTACTTGTTGCTGTGGTGAATTAATTTGTGCCAAATCATTAATGAATGCTTCAGGCTGTTCAACGTTGATTAAAACCTGTTCAAAGGACTCAACAAACGCGCCCATCATGCCCCAATACTTAATTGGCTGCTTGAAAATAATTTTTATATTATGTTGCTTAGCACGACCTATTTTTAATAAGTCATCTGTTTTTATTTCACTGTTTTCATCTTCAGAAAGGTCATTTAATGCAACTGATTCAATATCAGCTAGCGGCACGGGCATAAAGTTAAAAATAGAATTGTTAATAATCAATTTTTCGTCTTGCACATAGATTGAGTAATGGCGTGACAAACGGTAGTTTGCGGTCATTAAAATAAAACCATATAGAATAAAAGTTGCTGCCATGATGGCTGCGATTTCACTCCAGTCGACTAATAATTTATAGCTTATGGTTGCTGCAATGATTAGCCCTAAGGTGATAGCGAAAAAATGCCATGCTTTACCTGACAGTAGGGTAATGGTATTAAGTGATTTGATATGGCGTTTTGATAAGCGAGGAATAGCGTAATGCCAACTGGCAGGCTCGGTGGCAAAGGTTAGCGCTAAGCCTTGCTTCTTATCGTCATCATATTTTCCTATCGCGCCGATACGTGGATCTCCTGATAAATTACGCGCTTGCCAAAGTCCTTTGACAATAATAAACATTAGATAAAATTCTATGATAAGTAATACGGCAATAATTGGGTAACGTAGCCATAAAATAAAGTCGAAATATTGTGCGATGTCTTCAGGGAAACTGTAACGCGCAATGGCGCTAGAAAGACTTAATATTATCAATAATTTCCATGGTTTTTGTTTGCCAGCTTTTATAATAAAAAACCAATAAAGTACGGGTAAAACTGCAAAGTACACGACACTCGCGATGATGACAGGATATAAGCCAAACTCAGCATCAGTAGTTTCAGGGATAAATTCAAAGCCTAGGTAATAACAACTTATCGCGATGAATAGAAATAGTAGACGGTATTTAACAGACGTTCTCACAAGCATTCCTTTTGTAATCGTTCTTATTAGATACCCAAACCACTTGAAAATGCAGGATTCAGCAAGTCGAAAAAGGGTTAGCACCAAGACATTGATTGAAAGGAATGGTTGTTCCATTGTCGAAATCAATAACGCCGGAGATGACCCTTTATCGCCTTGCCCTGCGGGAGCTAAGCTAGAAAAACAGTGCAGCGTTGCAGCACTTGATAAGGGAATAACCATTATCAAGTGCTGTGCCTTGCTCTGATTTCCTAGCTTAACTCTGAAACTGCATTTTCAAGTGGCTTGGGTATAAGTGCAGTTTTTCTCTGCTGAGAGAGTATAAGATAGTTTTAATCGTGCTTGAAGTGGAATTTTAGACAAGAAAAATAGAGGGGAGTTATCAATGTAAAAAACCACGCAGGGTCGCGTGGTTTTATCTGGAAAGTATTGCTTATCGCTTATTAATCAAGCGCTTTAAATCGAATTGCAGCGCCGCCACTTGTTGCTAACGGTAAGGTTATACTGTCGTTTGATTTAACAGCTCTATTTTCGATAATTAAATCATAAGGATTATTAACCCACTCAGCCTTTTTACCATCGCGATAAATTTGCGCTTGGTAGCGTTTCCCTTGCTCTAAAAAGTCTAGTTTTAATGTTATTTCGCGGGAATTTTCATCGGTTAGGGCACCAACAAACCAGTCATTTCCGTTGCGTTCTTGTCTCGCAAAAGCAACGTAGTCACCAACTTCACCGGCAATCGCGATACTTTCATGCCAGTCGGTAGGAACATCCTTAATAAATTGAAATGCTGGCATATTGGCTTGGTAATTTTTCGGTAAATCGGCCGCCATTTGAATTGGGCTGTAAAGCACAACATACAGAGCAAGCTGCTTAGCTAAGGTGGTTTGTGGTCGGTTAGTGTCACTGCCTAAACCATTAAAGCTCATATCAAAAATACCTGGCGTAAAATCCATTGGCCCAGCTAATAAACGTGTAAAAGGTAATATGGCGGTGTGTTCAGGTGGATTTGGCGGTGTGCCCCATGCGTTAAATTCTTGGCCTCTGGCACCTTCTCTAGCGATCCAGTTAGGATAAGTTCTACGCAACCCTGTCGCTTTTATTGGTTCATGGGTATTAATACTAATTTTATGTTTAGCGGCTTCAGTAATACTGTGTAAGTATTCATTAACCATAAACTGACCGTCGTGCCATTCTTTACGCACTATGCCATCTTTGTCGATACGTTTAATATTGCCACCATCGGCAACATAGCCAGTTTTTATTTGGCTAACACCATGTTTTTGATAAAGCGCATAAGCATCAGACATTTGATTACGGTAATTGGTAACACTGCCGGATGTCTCATGATGGCCAATTAAACGTACACCTTTTTTAGCGCCATATTGACTGATTTTTTCAATATCAAAATCATCATAAGGTTTCGTGAAATTAAAAACATCACCATTGCTGAACCATGCGCCATCCCAGCCTTTATTCCAGCCTTCAACTAGTACACCTGAAAAACCATGTTCAGCAGCAAAGTCCATGTAACGCATAGTTTCACTGGTGGTAGCGCCATGCTTATCTCCACTACCCCAAGTATTGGTTTCAATATGCATTCCCCACCAAATACCGACATATTTACCCGGCTCAACCCAAGAAACGTCACCCAGCTTATTTGGCTCATTAAGATTTAAGATTAGGTTTGAATTTAATAATCCGACCGCATCTTTACTGATTTGAATGGTGCGCCATGGTGATTTAAAGTTTGCGCTAGTTTTTACTAAACTACCGTCTGACCAAGGTGTTAAGTCAGCTTTTAATGTACCCGGGCGTTTTTGATTAAGTGTCATTGCGGCATAGTCAACAAGCGCAGCTTCGTGAATACTTATATGTGTGCCAGACGGTAATTTAAAAGTAAAAGGCGTATGTGCTCTATCAACACTTTCTACATTTGTGGTGTTATAAAGGTACTCATAACGATTCCAACCACGTGCTGGTATCCACCATACGGTTGATTGCTTTGCATTTTTTAATGAGAACTCGGTTAGTTCGTCTGTGATCTCAACAGTATCATTTAAGCCTTTTTGTTTTGGCACTTCGTAGCGAAAGCCAATACCATCATTAAAAGCACGAAAACGTACTTTATACTCATTAGCGCTATCGCGAGAAGTAGTGAAAGTGAGCAGTAATTCGTTGTGTTTATCAGCAACGTTTTTACGTTCACCCCAAGGTAGTTGCCAGCTACTATCTACCTGCTTATTACTAACTGATGTTATTTTAAAGCCATCACTAAAACCATGTGCATTTTTGAATAACATGCCTAATTTTGAAGGTGTGATAACGGTTTCATCATTAAAGCTTACTTGGTAGCTAGGCTGATTATCGTCGTTAACACTAATGGTGACTTTATTATCAGGTGAGCTAACAGTGACCGTTTTTGCGAGAACGTCAACGGAAGAAAATAGGCCAATAAAAAGTATGGACAGAGGGAATGCGAAATTTTTCATTATTGCTCTTATTGTGAGGTGCTATTGCTTAAGCTTAAAACGACAAGCGTTTTAATTCATTAGGTTGCATACGTATTCACCTACTGGTTAACCATTTGTTACGTGAAAAATATTATTAGCGAAAATTAGTATAAAAATTAAAAGGCCAAACCTACATAAAATGGTTTGGCTTTTTTAATGGGGGTTATTTTTAAAAGCTTTTGTATAAATAAAATGAGAAATACATGTGATGTTTTGGAAAAAGAATGCTTTACTTAAATAGTAAAAGGAATTTACGTGTAGCTATTATTGCGATGAGTAATTACAAAAGGGTGGTTAGTAAATTGATATATACCAAACACTTTTTTTATTGTTGCTTTAGGATCTATGTCATTAGCTAGTTTTAGCAAGGAGCTAAGAATTATGGAAGGATTTATGCCGGCCGAATTTAATCACAGTACTATTGAAATTGAAAACCCCCCTTTAAGTTGTAAGCTTAATATTATTGCAGAGCAGAATGTTATAGATGGTGTGTTTGTTGATTTTGTTTTGCTAAATCAAAGTGACAGTGATTTATCTGTTTTAACTTGGTATACCCCGTTAGAAGGTTTTTTGTCAAATCTATTCATTGTTACGGACAAATATGGTGAAAAAGTCGCCTATCAAGGGCCTATGGTTAAACGCGCTAAGCCAACATCAATAGACTATCAATTAATTCGAGCAAAGGGCAATGTTGCAACCATGCTTGATTTAAGTTCGGTGTATAGTTTAATTCCAGGCGATTACAATTTACAGTTGAATAAAAAAACGCTGCAAGTGGTAGAAAATGGTATGCCGGCTAGTGTTTATCAATGCCAAACGGACACTTTAACGTTTAGTGTGCAGTAGATGGCTCGAAAGTAAGTAAGAACGAATTATCTGTTTAGCTCTAGCATTATTTAAAGTGCCAATAAAAAGCTTATTGCAATGCAATAAGCTTTTTTAGTTTTAATTTCTTTTGTTTGCATACGTATTCAACTTTTAGACTGCAGTGAAATAGAAATAGTTTATAGAAGAGCAAGCAGACTAAATTATGAGCTACCCCAAGTGTTCTAGGCATGAAATATGATTTTATACAGCAAATATATACCATTATTATGATTTTAGTTCTGGATACGGTCAGTTTTGAATACGTATGCATACTCTGTGCATATATAAATATGCCCTCTATATTTAATCAGCTATGAAATTAATAGCTACGAATTTAAAAAAGTAAAACTAAAAATAAAAATTCAAGGATGATTTAGAGGGAAAATATATCATGTTTAAATCCAAGCCCAATAAGCTAACATTGGCGATGATTTCTTGTGGTTTGTTGACTTTTTCGGGCGCAATAACTGCTCAAGAAGTTGATGATAAAGAAGAAGAAAGCGCAGAAAGTCAAATAGAAGTTATCGAGGTTACTGGCTTTCGTCGTTCACTGATTGACTCTATCAATCAAAAGCGTTTCGCAGATACCGTATCAGAACAAATCACTGCCGATGACTTAGGTGCTTTGCCTGATGTTTCAATGGCTGATGCGTTAACACGCCTACCTGGAATTTCTGCTGTAAGAACCGGTGGACAAGCCGCTGAAATTAATATTCGAGGTATGTCGGGCGGCTTTATTTCAACAACTCTCAACGGTCGTGAACAAGTATCTACAGGTGGGCAACGAAGCGTTGAATTTGACCAGTATCCGTCAGAACTAATTTCAAGCGCCGCAGTTTATAAATCACCAAAAGTTTCAATGATTGAAGGGGGAGTTGCAGGCTCTGTTGAGATGACAACCGCTACGCCACTGAAAAATGATAAAGAGCATTCATTTACTGTAAATGCTCGTGGTATGCATAATGATTTGGCTAGCGATATTCCTGACGCTACCTCGAGTGGTCATCGCTTTAGTGTTTCATACCAAGGTAAATTCATGGATGAAACATTAGGTGTTGCGCTTGGCTATGCACGTTTATTTCAACCGAGTGCAACACAGCAATTTATTGGTTTGGCATATGATAAAGCGAGAGATGTTGACCAAATAGAAGGCGACACTGACGGCACAGAAAGATGCCCTGAATGTGAGTTTGTCAGTGAAGGCTTTGAGTTACAACATAAAGGCGGTGAAGAAACCCGTGATGGTTTTGTTACCACAATAGAGTGGCAACCAACAGATAACTTTAATTTAAAATTTGACGGTTTTTATTCTAAATTTGATTCTGACGAATTTGCTCGAGGTTATCGAGTGAAGCTTGAAGGAAGTCAAGCGGCCATTAGTAACCCTATATACAGTGGTAACTCGGTTATTGGCGGAAGTTTTAATCGTACCTCAAATAGTGCTACACGTATTGAGGTTGTGAACGATGATAATACTGAAAATAATGAGGTGAAAAGCTTAGGTTTAAATGCTAATTGGGACGTCACTGAACGTCTGAATGTTAACATTGATCTTTCTTATTCATCTGCGGAGCGTGATTTCAGAAACGGCTTGATTTGGTCATTGGTGTCTACAGACGCTACTGCTGAAACCCCCGAGTTTGATAATAACGTATCAATAAATTACGCCTTAAATAATTTGAATTTACCTGATGTAGGCTTTAATCAAGCGAGTGCTTTAACTGATTTAAATAGAGTTATGGTCACCAAATACGGTATTTATCCATATGAAAATAAAGATGAAGTAAGTGCGGTTCGCTTAGATTTTACCTATCAACTTGATAATGATTACGTTTCGTCGATTGAATTTGGTGCTCGATATTCTGAACGTGAATATGATAACCAAAGATCGGTTTTTGAATATGGCAGTGATAGCAGTTTTAATTCGCCAGAAAGACCATTAAATATTACTTCTGATATGGCGACTGTTGTTAATTGGTCAGGAGATTTTTCGTATTTCCCGAGTTATTTAGCACTTGATCAAGATAAAGTGCTTAATGCTTGGTTCCCCAATGGCGTTCCACAGCCAGTGCAAACTTGGGGCCTCTCAGGTACGGCAACTAGTGGAGAGAATCCATACTTGAACAATTATGACTGGACCTTAAAAGAAAGTGGCCAGGTATTTGAAGATATTTTTGCTGCTTATATTATGGCCAATATTGATACTGAAATTGCAGGTATTCCTGTTACCGGTAATATTGGTGTACGCATAGTGGATACTAAGCAAGCTTCAACTTCCTTGCAGGATGTTGGTGGTGATGTCGGATTAGGTGCGCAGTATATTACTGATGATGTTGGTTTATATAACGATCGTTATTTTCCAACAAAAATCAGTAATAGCTATACTGATTACTTGCCGCAAATGAACTTGAACTTTAGATTAACAGATAGCGATCAAATACGTTTTGCTGCTGCTAAGGTGATGAGTCGTCCAAATATTGATCGCTTAGCATCAAACAGTAGTCTTAACTTCAATAAAATATCAACGGAAAGCGAAAGTTACTTTGAAATTAGTGGTCAAGCAAAAAACAGCCCGCACTTAAAGCCTTTTTATGCCAATCAATATGACTTATCTTATGAAAAATATTTTGATGAAGGTAATGGCTCTTTAATTGCTGCAATATTTTATAAGGATATCGAATCTACCGGTATTGTCACGCAGACCATCAGTGAATATGATTTTGCTGCCAATGGCCTTGCTGTACCTGAGCAAATGGTTGATCCGATAAGTGGAGTCCCGTTAAGTGTTCGTAATGGTAACTTTGAGACTGCGTTTAATGATGAAGAAGGCGGCTATATTCGAGGTTTCGAGTTTACTTATACGCAAATATTTTCTTTTTTACCTGACTTATGGTCCGGCTTAGGTTTGCAAGCTAGCTATTCTTATACAGAAAGTGAAATCCAACAAATATCAAAGCTGGGTCAACAAGACTTATCTATTTCACTACCTGGTTTGTCAGAAAATGTCCTGCAAACAACATTATTTTGGGAATATGAAGGCTTTGAAACTCGTGCCAGTGTTCGTTATCGCGATGAGTTTGTTTCTGAACAGGTGGCCGTAGAAGCGCAAACAGTAAACTACGATGGTGAAACCATTATTGATTACCAAGCGTCATATCAAATTAATGATAATTTAAATATGGTCTTTCAAATTAATAACGTTACTGATGAACCCACTAGAAGTTATTTTGGCGTAAAAGCACAAACGGGAACGATTCAATATTTTGGTCGTCAATTCTTTTTGGGTATGACTTATTCGCTATAAGCATCTAGTTATTGGAGTAAAATTTATGTTTAAGAAAAACTCAATGTTACGGCTGCTTGCTGTAACATTTATAACAATAATTCTGTCTGCTTGTGGTGGTTCAAGTTCAACAGAATCAGGCCAAACATTACTGACTTGTAATGTACCTATGGTACCTGATGCGGCAGGAGCAACTTGTATTGCACCTGAGCCTATGCAATGTCCTGGAATAACAGTACCAGATGCTTTAAATGAAAGTTGTGTCGCGGGGGTTGATCCTAATGCCCCTGCACCAACATTCTTTCCAAGCGCTAACCAAGCTGTACTTTATTATAATCGTGCAGATGGCGAGTATGATGAATACAAAATGCACAACTGGAATGATGCCAACTGTAATGCTTACGCGGCTGATTCTTTAGCCATTAGTTGGCCTAATGGTTTAGTGCATACCGGTGTTGATCCAAACTACGGCGCCTATTGGGTAGTTAACCTTGTCGAAGGCTTTAATGAATGTGGTAATTTTATCATTCACAAAGGCACTGATGATGCTGGTAAAGAATTTGGCGGTGGTGATTTCAAAATGCCGTTAAAGCAAGATGATGAAACTTATCAACGGATGAACTTTACCTTTTCTGGTGTAGCGTCAATTTTTGAATATCCTATTGTTTCACTGGGCAAACAACCTTTACAAATCTCTGGTTTTTCTGCGCACTGGCTAGATACTAATACCTTTGTTTGGGATACATCAGAAGAAGTTACTGAAGTAAAACTTCATCATTCTGCAACTGCAGGCATTGAAGCAGACGAAAATGATAATGTTAATGGCACTACTGTTGTATTGTCTGCTGTAGAGCTGTCAGATGAACAAAAAACGACAATACCATTATTGTCACAATGGCAAGCCTTTTCAGGGGATTGGACTGCTGAATCAGCAAAATCGATACTGAAAAATCAATTAGTCTTAATTGGTTACAATGCTGAAGGCACTGCGATAGCAGGCACGTACGTACAAACGGCAAAAGTACTTGATGATTTGTACACCAAAGGCGATGCCGATGCTGATGAAGCAAATTTAGGTGTTAACTATAATGATGCCGGAATTAAGGTTTCGCTATGGGCGCCTACAGCGCAGCAAGTTACGCTCAATGTATTTGACGCGAGTAAAAGTGAGATATCTAGTGTGGTGATGACAGAAGACAGCCATACAGGTATCTGGTCATATCAAGGTGATGCAAGTTTAGATCGCATGTTCTATCAATTTGAACTATCAGTTTACCATCATCAAAATAAAGCATTAGAAACCTTAGTCACAACTGACCCTTATTCGGTTGGCTTATCGACTAACGGAGATTATTCTCAGCTTGTTAACTTAACTGACAGTGATTTAATGCCTGACGGTTGGGAAAACCAGACAGTTGCGAGTGCAGGTAATTATGAAGATGCCGTCATCTATGAAGGTCATATTCGTGATTTTAGTGCCTTAGATGAAAGTATCGATGAAACTAATCGCGGTAAATATTTAGCCTTTACCGAAACGAACTCTTTACCTGTTCAGCACTTACAAAAGCTTGTTGACAATGGTTTAACGTATTTCCATATGTTGCCAGCTAACGATATTGCATCTATTAATGAAGACCCGACAAAAATTGTAAACTTGAACAATACAGTGGCAGAACTTTGTGCAGTGAAAGCGAATGCGCCGGTTTGTGGTGTTGAGAGTGCAGATAAAACATTAGGAGCAGTACTTGAAAGCTATGATAGCTATTCGAATAATGCTGCTAACTTAGTTGACGTATTACGTGAAGTTGATAGTTTTAACTGGGGCTATGATCCTAAACATTTTAGTGTGCCTGATGGCATTTACGCATCAAATGCTGATGGTGTTGCTCGTATTGTTGAAATGAGAGCGATGATCAAAGCATTACATGATTTAGGCTTACGAGTTGTTCTAGATGTGGTTTATAACCACACCAGTTCTGCAGGCTTATCAAATAACTCTGTTCTAGACATGATAGTGCCAGGTTATTACTACAGCCGTGATATTGAATCTGGTGCCGTTATTCAATCTACTTGTTGTAATGATACCGCCCTTGAACATCGTATGATGGATAAGGTGATGGTTGATTCGCTGAAAATCTGGACTCAACATTATAAGTTTGATGGCTTTCGCTTTGACATTATGAGCCATGGTTCAAAAGCTCAAATGTTGGCGGCGAGAGATGCTATACAAGCAATTGATAGTGATACGCATTTTTATGGTGAAGGCTGGAACCGTGATGACCGTGGTTTTGAACAAGCTAACCAGTTTAATATGGCTGGCACTGAAATGGGCACGTTTAATGACCGATTGCGCGATGGCATTAGAGGTGGAAAGCTCTTTAGTAATAACACTGATGATAACGACGTTTTTAAACAGCAAGACATCATAAAATTGGGGCTTACAGGTTCACTAGCTGACTATGTATTGAAAAACTCCAATGGCATAAGCATTGCGGGCAGCGCATTTTCACCAAATATGTACGCTAAAGACCCTGCTGATGTGATTAACTATATTTCAAAGCACGACAATGAAACCTTATGGGATCAACTACAATTTACGCTTGCTCCTTCAATGGGCATGCAGGAAAGAGTTAGAGCACAAAATGTATCTCAATCAATCGTGTTACTGTCACAAGGTATTCCATTTTTACAAATGGGCGGTGACTTTTTACGCTCTAAGTCATTAGACCGTAATACCTATGATGCAGGAGATTGGTTTAATTTCGTTGATTTTACTTTTAGTAGCAATAACTGGAATAAAGGTTTACCGCTTGATAAAGGCGGACGCAGCGATGAAGACTTACTTCGTGTTGGACTTAATGCTAGTAGTAATGTTGGTATGAGTGAAATATCGTTTGCCTCCGATGTGTTTAATGAATTTTTGAACATTCGTAAAACTAGCCCGTTGTTCAAATTAACTACTAGCGCTGATGTTATTGACCGTGTTGGTTTCCACAATATAGGTAAAGGTCAAACTCAAGGACTTATTGTTATGAGTATTGATGACGGTATAGGCCTAGAAGATTTGGATCCTACGAACGATGCAATGGTTGTTGTTGTTAATGGATCAAATACTGAACTGTCGCATACAGTGTCAACTGCCCAAGGTTTCACTTTACATAATGTGCAATTAAACTCTGTTGATAGCACTGTGGCTAATGCAAGCTTTAGCCAAGGTGAAGGAGAGGGAACATTTACTGTTCCAGCACTAACAACGGCGGTGTTTGTAAAAGCACAGGGTGAACAACAAGGTAATGGCTTATCGGCAATTGCTACTGCGGGCGCACCCGATGTCGTTCCTTATGGTGATACAACAGTTTACGTACGTGGTGGCATGAATGATTGGGGGGAAGTGGATAACTTTACTTATCTTGGTGACGGTGTCTACCAAGTAGCTATTGAACTTGAAGCTAATGATTATGAATTTAAAGTTGCATCAGGTGATTGGTCTACTGTTAATTTAGGTGCGCCAGAATCAGGTAATGGTGTCGAAGAAGGAGTTGATTTCACCTTAACCTCAGGAGGTGAAAATTTAGCCTTGTCAATTGTTAACGCCTCTACTTATATGTTTACAATTGATGCATCAAATATTGATGCGCCAGTGTTAACCGTAAGAAACGAAGAGCCATTTGTTGGCACAACGGTATATATTCGTGGGGATATGAATGATTGGAGTGAAGCAAACCCATTTACGTACATTGGTGGCGGTAAATATTCAGCTACCTTTAATGTAGAAGCGAATAGTTACAACTTCAAAGTAGCTTCTGCCGACTGGTCAACGGTTAATATGGGAGCACCAATGGATGATACTGAGGTTTTACTCGGTGAAGAGCAGTCATTACAATCGGGTAGCAATGATAATTTGGCGATGACTTTTGCGACTTCACAAGAGTATACTTTTACCTTTGATGCTTCTGATCTAGATGCACCAACACTTTCTGTACACAAAGCAGAAATGTTTGCTGATACCAATGTTTATATCCGTGGTGACATGAATAGTTGGGGAGAAGTTGATAGGGTTACATACCAGGGTAATGCAAGTTACTCTGTAGAAATTGACTTAGCAGCAGCTAGCTACGGTTTTAAAGTTGCATCCGGTGACTGGTCTACATTCAATTTAGGTGCTGGGGCTGATGGTGGTGTTGTTAACCTAGGTCAGCCATTAGTTTTATCGCAAGGGTCAAATGATAATTTATCATTTATTGCAGATGAAGCGGCAACCTATATTTTTACGGTGACAGGACCTAACCCTGACACACCTACAGTAATGATATCGAAAAAATAATTATAGATGATACTAATAGAAAGATACTCTGAAACTATTAAATTATGAGTAAAACGCCTTAGCTTGCTAAGGCGTTTTTGTTTGTTATTGACTCGATGTAGAGATAACAACTTTTTTTCTAAATGTATTTTACTTTCTACTCAAGGTTACATACGTATTCAAGATGATTAGGCGTAAAAATATTCCATTCCATTTAAATGAATAGGTAAGAGTATACCGGAATGTTTTTTTACTTTTATAGATAAGATAGTATTAGTGATTTGTTTGATGTTAGTCTTTGTAATAAAAGAATATATTTATATTGTTTCTAATCGAGTTATAAGTATTACTGAAAATAACTCTCAGGTGTTTTTATAAAATCTGTCGCTTTTACTAATTAATATAGTGTTAATCGCTGCATTCTTTTTGTACTCGGTTTATAAAGCCAATGATGAATACGTATGCAGGGTGTATTCATCATCAAGTGTCCGCCTTATATTAGAATTGTCTGCACAAAAGATTGCAGAAAAATACAAATTAGTTACATCAGCGCGGAACGCTGGACAATAATTAAAGCATGGATGCATAGGGGAGTTCACCAATGTTAAGTTTTAAACCAAGCCGAGTAACTTTGGCTTTGCTATCAAGCGGCTTTATGGCACTAAGTTTACCTGCTCTTGCAGAAGAAGCTGTAGATGAAAAAGCAAAAGCAGAAGAAAGAGCCGTTGAAGTAATAACGGTAACAGGTATTCGAGGAAGTTTACAAAGAGCTCAAGCAATTAAAATGAGTTCAAATTCAATCGTAGAAGTTTTATCTGCAGAAGATATCGGTAAGCTTCCTGATACCAGTGTTGCAGAATCATTAGCTCGTCTTCCTGGTGTTACAGGTGAAAGACGAAACGGGCGTACTAGTGGTTTATCAGTTCGTGGCTTTAATGAAAACTACGTTGGTACTTCACTAAATGGTCGTGAATTACTCGGTATGGGTGATAACCGCGGTGTTGAATACGATTTATATCCAACTGAAATTATATCTAATGTTGTTGTTTATAAAACGCCAGAAGCCGGCTTGGTTTCACAAGGTATTGGTGGCACAGTTGACTTACAAACAGTCAGTCCTCTAAATTCAGATCCAGTTATGGTATTTAATGCCAACTTTGAGCAAAATAAAAGAGATTCTGCTAATCCAGATTACGGCAATGATGGTCATCGTTTCTCATTTAACTTTGTTGATAAGTTTATGGACGATACGTTAGGCGTAGCCTTAGTGTTTTCGTCTTTAGAAACTCCTCGTCAAGAAGAAAACTTCAGAGGTTGGGGTTATGCCGATGTCGGATATGAGTCATGTGATAGCAACGGTGAAAATTGCGTAAAACGCAAAGATAGCGATGGCAATGATGTTGATCCTTCTACGAAAATACTTGGTGGTCATGACTCATTCTCTCGTTCAGCATTACTAGAGCGTGACTCGATAGCCGCTATTGTTGAATATGAACCGACGGATGCCTTAAAAATTCAGTTTGACGCTTTATATATAGATTTTAATGAAAGTGATGTTCGTCGAGGCCTTGAAGAAGGTGGCCCAGTATGGGGAGGGGCTAACTTCACTGCCACGGGTATTGAAAACGGTCTTGTAACTTCGGGTGTATGGGATGGTTTTCATTCTGTTGTACGTAATGATGCTCGTACGCAAGACTCGAAACTAACAACCTTTGGCTTAAACGCTGAATATGCCTTAAATGATGATTGGACTGTTGAGCTTGATTTATCAACAGGCTCTGTTGATAAATCAATTATTGACGTTGAAAGTTACTCTGGTGTCGGTCGCGCAGGTGTTAATGGTCGCCCTGCTGCTGCACGTTCTTGGCAGATGACTTCTACCGGTGCTATGTATAGCGGACACCCAACATTATCTGGGGTTGATTATACAGACGAAAGTTTAATACGCTTAGCTGGACCACAATCATGGGGCGCACCAATTATTGGTAGTGATGCACAAGATGGTTTTGTAAACCGCCCTGAATTCGAAGAAGATTTAGATAGTGTGCGTTTTCAGGTTAACGGCCTACTAGAATATGGCATTGTTTCAGGTATTGAAGCAGGTGTGCTTTATTCGGACCGTACTAAAAAGAAAGTAAATGAAGGCGATTATTTAACGGCACCAGAATATCCAAATGACGGCCCTATCCCGAATGTATTAGGTGTCGCTAATTTAGATTTTATCGGTATTAATGGCGTTTTAGCTTATGATAGCCTTGGTTTATATAATAGTGGCTATTACAAAGCTACAGCCGCTTCATTGGTGCAAACTGATCGTTTAGGTGATACTTATACCGTAAAAGAAGAGCAACTATCAGCTTATGTAAAACTAAATTTAGAAGCAGAATTTGGTGATATATTAATGAGCGGTAATATTGGTCTACAAATGATCGATATAGATCAAAAGTCAACGGGATATTCAGTGGTTGATAATGCCAGTGGACGTGTTGATGCAACGGCTGTCAGTGGCGGCGATTCTTATACTGATATCTTACCAACGTTAAATTTAAGCTTCGAAGTAGCAGAAAATCAGTTTATTCGTACCGCTATGGGTAAAGTGCTTAGTCGTCCACGGATGGATAATATGAAGCCAAATAACCGTGTAACATTTGGATTTAATGATGCACAAATCGGTAGCTCTGATATTCAAAATAGCCCTTGGTCTGGTAGTTCAGGTAATGCGACATTAAAACCGTTAGAGGCTAATCAATTTGACTTGTCTTATGAAAATTACTTCACAGATGATGGTTATTTTGCGGCTACTTTCTTCTATAAAGACTTAAAGAATTGGCATAGAAGTGGGAAAACAGCAACTGATCTTTCTGAGTTTTATATTCCCGGCTACCATCAATCACAAGGTTGTTATACCAATGGTGTTATTAGTGAAGATAACTTAGTCGAGAGCACATCTGATGAATTGGCCAATTGTTCAGCTGGTGGTGAGCATTTAGCGCCTGTAAGTTTTAACGGTTTGGTGGATGCGACAGAAGATGGATTAGAAGGTTTTGTTCGAGGCTATGAGTTACAAGCCAGTATACCATTTCGTTTAATTCACGATAATTTAGATGGATTTGGTATTGCTGTTAGTGCAACCTTTTTGGATGGTGAATTAGAAGATGGTGGCCGAATTCCTGGTCTTTCTGAAGAGAGTTATTCATTAACGGCTTATTATGAATATAAAGGTTTTGAAATTCGTATTGCAGGTACTAAGCGTGATGAATTCTTAACGGAAACTCGTGGCTTAAGTTTAGCACTCGATGCAACTGAAGATTTAGGTTCAGAAATTTGGGATGCACAAATTAGCTATGACTTCAAAGAATCAGGAATTGATTCACTTGAAGGACTTCGTATTACGCTACAAGCACAAAACTTAACAGATGAAGATACCTTGCAAGCAGATGCGGTAGATTCTCGTCAAATTACGTCATATCAGTCGTTTGGCGCTAACTACTCGTTAGGTCTTAATTACAAATTTTAGTCGTTACATGACATTGTATAAAAGTTTGTAAAATCAAAACCTGCTAGGCTTCTAGCAGGTTTTATTTTTTATACCCCTAAATAATTCAGGGTGAATTTTAACCATTTTAGTAAATTTGGAATTACGCATGACAAGTATAATTAAAAAAGTTGTTGTTCTAGGTGGCGGCACGGCAGGCTGGATGTCAGCATCACTAATTAAAAAGTTAATGGGTAAAAGCGTTGATGTTGAATTGGTTGAGTCTGATGATATAGCCAGTGTTGGTGTTGGCGAGGCTACGATTCCACCCATCCGTTTATTTAATAGTGTTTTAGGCATTAATGAAGCCGAGTTTTTACGAGAAACTAAAGCTACAATAAAACTTGGTATTAAGTTTGAAAACTGGAAAAACACTGAAGAAAGCTATTTCCATACTTTTGGTGCCGCAGGGAAAAGCTCTCCATTTTGTCAATTTCACCATTATTTAAAACGAGCACAAGATGCTGGATTAAAGAACAACTTATGGGATTATGATCTTAATTATTTGTGTGCCACACAAGGTAAGTTTGCGCAAATAAAATCGAAAGACCCCATTATTGATATTCCTTACGCGTTTCATTTTGATGCGGGGCTATATGCACAGTTTTTGAGAAAGTTTAGTGAAACAATTGGCGTTAAACGCACAGAAGGTATAGTCAATAAAGTTAAGCAGTGTAAAAACTCGGGGAATATTAACGCATTAATATTGAGTGATGGCACTGAAGTAACAGGTGACTTATTTATTGATTGTTCTGGTTTTCGAGGTTTATTAATACAACAAACGCTTAATACTGGCTATGAAAATTGGGGTCATTGGCTACCATGTGATAGAGCCGTTGCAGTACCGTCTGAAAGGTTTGATGAAACATTACCCTATACTCGCTCAATTGCACATGCAGGAGGCTGGCAATGGCGTATTCCATTGCAGCATCGCAATGGCAATGGTCTAGTATATAGCAGTAAGCATTATACTGATGAGCAAGCCAAAGAGTTATTATTAGCTAATATAGAATCAGAGCCGTTGGCAGAGCCACGGGTAATTAAATTTACAACTGGGCGTCGATTAAAACAATGGAATAAAAATGTTATAGCAATAGGACTATCTAGTGGCTTTTTAGAGCCATTAGAATCAACGAGTATCCATTTAATTCAATCTGCAATAGTACGCCTTATTCATATGTTTCCGCAAAACGGTATCAGTGCAGCACA
>OLHD01000042.1_pt1 | contig 33415 bp, 29 predicted proteins | sample 1609541 | NCBI WGS metagenome assembly OLHD01 (sample SAMN05416870, study PRJEB24817) | seawater metagenome | isolation source: Sea water | place: Canada:Atlantic | collected 2013-11
GTATGTTTGAAAGAGTTGATTTAAGTGATTTTCTTGACGAGTTTTCTTTTGGCTCGGGCGGAGTTTCACCTGGTTATGCTTACACGTTTAATCTTGATGAAGCCTATACAAGACAAGCTTTATTTCTAACCGAGGATGTGGTTGGCAGTGATGTATATCAAATAGGTACCTTTGACGGTTTCCCAACCAATAAAGTAGAAGAAGAAACCATCAGCTTATATGTTGCTACTGATTGGGCATTTGAAATCAGTGGTTATGACGTGCAAGTGAACCTTGGCTTACGTTATGAGAAAACTGAGGCTGTAAGCCCTGCAAAAAGTCGTGTAGCAGAGCAAGTATACTGGGCAGGTGGTTCAGAATGGATCACTGAATTTGCAAGTGGCGGAGAAGTTGAAGTTGAATTCGAAGGTGAGTATGACTTCTTACTGCCTATGTTAGACATCAAAGTTGACCTAAGTGACGACCTAGTAGCACGTGCATCAGTCGGTCAAACCATCACGCGCCCTTCACTAGGCGATATGTTGGGTAACTTGAGCTTAACACCTTCACCTAAAATTGGTTCAAGAGGTGGTAGTCGCGGTAACACAGGTCTACAGCCATTTAAATCAACCAATTTAGATCTATCTCTTGAGTATTACTACGGTGATGCAAGCTATGCATCAGTCGGCTTATTCTGGAAAGATGTTGACGACTGGATTGCTGGTTCATCAGTGACAACAACATATGAAGGTTTGCATGATGTTTACTTAGGTCAGCGCTGGAATAATGCGGTTGCTGCCATTGAAGGTCGCGGAGAGCAAGCCACTGACACAGCTATTTACAATGAAATTGTTGCGAATGGCATCGGTATTGGTGAGAACAATCGAGTATTAGCTGACCCTGCAACTGATCCTTTAATTGAGTGGACTATTGACTCTCCTGAGAATGTTGATGCCCGTAAAGTTAACGGTATTGAATTAGCAGTGCAGCATTTATTTGGTGAAACTGGTTTTGGTGTAGGCGTTAATGCTACGTTTGTTGATGGTGATGTTGATGTAGATAATTACTATATTGGTCGTCAAAAAGTGCTTGAGGGACTAAGTGATTCGGCCAATTTACAAGTTTTCTACGAGAAAGATGGCATATCAGTCAAAGTTACCGGTGCATGGCGTGACAAGTACTTAGTGGGCTTAGGCTTACCTGATACAGGTGGTGACTCTGCGCCATTATATGCAGAAGAGTTTTTGCAGTGGGACCTTAGTGTTAACTACGAAGTTAGTGACAATATGACAGTGTTTTTTGATGGCGTTAACTTAACCAACGAAACTGAGCGCAAGTATAGCCGTTTCGAAAGTCAATTTGTTAGTGCTGCGCAATACGGACCAAGGTATGTACTTGGTTTTAGATACACCATGGGTGATTAACTGTTTTTTGCTTTGAGCTGCTTAATTTAGGTAAGCAGCCTGCTTTGAGTAATAAACATTTGTAAACTGCGCTTATAGATAATGTAAGCGCGATTTTTTCGTCGGTGTAGCTATGTGTAGTTCGCTTTCATCAGCATAAAGCCAACACCGATTCTTTTTGATATAGGAATTTTATTATGGCTGGAAATTCGGTCATTTTAGCGCAAAATCATGGCGTAACTAATAGTGTTTCGCCGAGTCAAAATCGTTTTGCTCTGATCTCATTAACAACACTGTTTTTTATGTGGGGCTTTATTACCTGCTTAAACGACATTCTTATTCCCCATTTAAAAGCCATTTTTGATTTAACGTATACGCAATCAATGTTGGTGCAATTTTGCTTTTTCGGTGCTTACTTTTTAGTGTCATTACCTGCTGGGCAGTTAGTGAAAAAAGTTGGTTATCAAAAAGGTATTGTCGCGGGGCTTGTTGTTGCTGCGCTGGGTTGCTTGATGTTTTACCCTGCAGCGTCAATGCACAGCTACCCAATGTTTTTGTCAGCGTTATTTGTGTTAGCCAGTGGCATAACTATTTTACAAGTTTCGGCAAATCCTTATGTTACGTTATTGGGACCAAAGGAGTCGGCGTCATCACGCTTAACCATGACCCAAGCCTTTAACTCTTTAGGCACAACCGTGGCACCGTATTTAGGCGCCTTATTTATTCTGAATGAAGCCGCAAGCTCAATGTCAGCACCTTCTGCTGACTCAGTAAAAGTGCCGTATTTAATACTAACAGCTGCTTTATTGTTGTTAGCCGCCATTTTTGCTTGGTTAAAGTTGCCACATATTAGCAACACTGAAACTGCGCCTGATGAAGAAGTTTCAGGCTCGGCATGGCAATACCGCCATTTAGTTTTAGGCGCAGTTGGTATTTTTGTTTATGTAGGCGCAGAAGTGTCTATTGGCAGTTTTTTAATTAACTTTTTTGGTGAAGCCAATATTGCTGGCTTAGAAGAATCTGAAGCTGCTAAATATTTAACCTATTATTGGGGCGGAGCCATGGTAGGACGCTTTATTGGTGCAGCGGTAATGCAAAAGGTATCTGCCACTAAGGTGTTAAGTTTCAATGCTTTCTTTGCGGTAGTTTTAGTCTCCATTGCAATTCTTACCAGTGGTAGTATTGCAATGTGGGCGATGTTACTAGTGGGCTTATGTAATTCAATTATGTTTCCAACCATATTTAGTTTAGCGCTCAATGGCTTGGGTAAGCACACAAGTCAGGGGGCTGGAATTTTATGTCTAGCCATAGTTGGCGGCGCTATTGTACCGTTAATTCAAGGCGTACTTGCTGATGTTGTTGGCGTGCAATTGTCATTTGTTATTCCAGTACTTTGCTACAGCTATATTGTTTATTACGGCATGAGTGGTGCTATGCCAAGCAGTGCTTCAACTCAGGAGCAAGTATCATGAATAAATTAACTTATGCGGCTTCAGTTGCCGCAGTACTTGTTACTATTCAAGGTTGTAACTCAGCGACTAAAGAACAAACAAGTGACAATAAAGTAAGCGCTGATCAGGTCGAAAATAATCTATCGATTTGGCCAGTCATAAACTCTGAAGTTAAAACAGATGCGGCGCTTGAACGACAAGTACAGGCTATGTTGTCTACTATGACTTTAGCGCAAAAAGTAGCGCAAATGATCCAGCCAGAAATTCGTGATATCACCCCAGAAGATATGCGTAAATATGGCTTTGGCTCATACTTAAACGGTGGTGGAGCATTCCCGCAAAACAATAAACATGCAACACCGCAAGATTGGATAGCACTTGCAGAGGAAATGTATCAAGCCTCGATTGATGATTCACTTGATGGTTCAACGATTCCAACCATGTGGGGCACGGACGCCGTCCACGGTCATAACAATGTTATTGGTGCGACTTTATTTCCGCATAATATTGGCTTAGGGGCGGCACATAACCCTGAGTTAGTAGAAAAGATTGCCCAAATTACCGCCACTGAAGTGATGGTGACAGGCATTGATTGGGTATTTGCACCAACAGTGGCAACGGTTCGAGATGACCGTTGGGGCAGAGCTTATGAAGGTTACTCTGAAGATTCTGAAATCGTAAAGTTATATGCGGCCTCGGTGGTAAAAGGCTTGCAAGGACATGCTGATGATGACTTTTTAGGTGATGACAGGGTGATCAGTACTGTTAAACATTTTATTGGTGATGGCGGCACCGTTGCAGGTGACGATCAAGGTAATAATCTAGCGTCTGAAGAAGAGTTATATAAACTTCATGCCCAAGGTTATGTTGGTGGCTTAACCGCAGGCGCACAATCAGTGATGGCGTCGTTTAATAGTTGGCATGGCGACAAAATTCATGGCAATCGCTACTTATTAACTGATGTACTAAAAGGCAAGATGGCCTTTGATGGTTTTGTTGTGGGTGATTGGAATGGCCACGGACAAATTGTTGGTTGTACCAATGAAAATTGCCCACAAGCCGCTAACGCCGGTTTAGATGTTTTTATGGTACCGACCGATGCTTGGAAGCCGTTGATGGAAAACACTATAGCGCAAGTTAAACAAGGTGTTATTCCACAGTCCCGGATTGATGATGCGGTAAGTCGTATTCTACGCGTTAAATACCGAGCAGGATTATTTAGTAAACCGAGTCCTGCCAAGCGACTTTATTCAGGAAAAACTGAGCTTATTGGCCACGATAAACACCGAAAAGTTGCTCAACAAGCTGTACGAGAGTCGTTAGTTTTGTTGAAGAATAAGGCTAACATTTTACCTCTTTCTCCTAAGCTAAATATTCTAGTAGCGGGTGATGCTGCTAATAATATTGGCAAGCAATCAGGTGGTTGGAGTATCACGTGGCAGGGAACTAACAATAGTAATGAAGACTTCCCAGGTGGTTCATCAATTTATGATGGTCTTGCTCAACAAATTAATACCGCTGGCGGCAAGGTAACACTTAGTGAAGATGGCAGCTTTGCCGAAAAACCGGATGTCGCTATCGTTGTATTTGGTGAAGAACCTTATGCAGAAGGTCATGGTGATAAAGATAATTTAGCTTATCAGCGCGGCACCAAAACTGATTTAGCCTTATTGAAAAAGCTGAAAAGCCAAGGTATTCCCGTGGTAAGTATATTCATTAGTGGCCGCCCGATGTGGGTGAATGCTGAGTTAAATGCCAGTGATGCTTTTGTTGCAGCTTGGCTGCCAGGCTCTGAGGGTAAAGCGGTTGCAGATGTGCTGTTAAAAAGTAAAGACGACAAGATTCAGCATGACTTTACTGGTAAACTTTCATTTTCTTGGCCAAAAACAGCAACACAAACCGTTAATCGCTTTGATGAAGAATACGCTCCATTACTGCCTTACGGCTATGGCTTAAGCTACGCTTCTAATGAAGGGACAGCCCAAAAGCAGTTATCAGACAACTTACCTGAACATATCGAAAATGATGAAGGCGTTGTTAAAAACACGGCTGTTTTTGCTGGCAAAGTGGTTAAGCCGTGGCGGATGTTTTTAACGTCTAATACGCAAACATCAGAGTTACTTTCTAATAGTGGCGCTTTACCGGGCGCAACTTATCGCACCATCGACAAAGTCGTACAAGAAGATGCATTTCGCCTTGAAACTAATGGTCGCGAAAAAGCGGGTGTTAGCTTTTCTAGCAGCTTTAGAGAAGATTTATCTTTTGAACTTGAGCAAAAATCAGCGTTAGTGATGACCTTAATGCGTGATAGTGATATCTCTGGCGCCGTTAATATTGCTATGAGCTGTGAATCTGAAGGTGATGTTGCTGGTAGTTGTCGGGCAGAAGTGGATATTCAACAACAATTAAAAGCTGTTCCCAAAGGGGAGTGGCGTGAAGTAGCTATTGATCTGCAATGCTTTGCAAAATCGGGCGTGCAGCTAGATAAAATTGTTTCACCATTTGAGCTCAGTACTGATGGCGTAATAAATTTATCATTCAGTGATATTCGTTTTATGCCTAATGTTTTCACTGAAAGTAACGAATGTATTAAAGAATAACGTTAACAGCCAAATACTGTTTCACTAATTAAGAAAGCCAGCTGTTATATGCTGGCTTTTTTATATTTGCTTTTTTTAGCAAAATTATCAATAAAAATATTATCAACGAAAAATAAAAACTGATTGTTCTATGTGAAAGATTATCAAGTGTAACTATCAACGCTATTCTTTAACGCTATTTATAGTTTGTACTACTCAAATAACTTTAAGGAAATAGTGATGACATACCAAGGTTTTGAAACATTTAACACCGAAGAAAACAACGGCGTTTTATCCGTAACATTTGATTACTCACCGGTAAACATTCAAGGGTTACCTATGATTGCCGATTTAAATGTCCTTGCACAAAAACTTGAATCAGATAGCAATGTTAAGGTGGTGGTTTTTCAATCTGCGCATCCAGAAATTTTTATAGCGCATGCAGATACAAACTTCTTGAAAGATATGTCTGATAAAGCGGTATCTCGTGAAGAAGTGCAATTACTTGATTTGCAATTGGTGTTAGAACGTATCAGTAAATTACCGCAGGCAACTATTGCAAAAATTGAAGGTTTTGCTCGTGGTGGTGGGCATGAGTTTGCACTTGCGTGTGACATGCGCTTTGCTGCACGAGGTAAAGCACGCTTTATGCAAATGGAAGTTGGTATGGGTATATTGCCTTGTGGCGGCGGAGCTTCTCGAATGGCACGTCAAGTTGGCTTAGGTCGAGCATTAGAAATTGTATTAGGTGCTGAAGATTTCGATGCCGATCAGGCTCAAGCATATGGCACGATCAATAAAGCAATTGATGCTGATAAAATAGCAGCACATGTAGATGCTCTAGCTAAACGTATTGCACTTTGGCCATCAGAATCAATTAATGCGACCAAAAAGGCGGTATATGAGTCAATTGATTTACCTATTGCCGAAGCATTGCGTGCTGAAGCTTATTGGTTATACCAAGCAACGAGTCAAACACCTGCGTTGAAACGTTTTAAGTGGGCTGATGATGCTGGCGCGCAGTTTGATATTGAAAATCAAAGAATATGGCCTGAATTACTTGTTAACGTTCAAGAGGTTAAATAATGACTAAAATAGCTAATAAACGTTTAGTCGAAAATTTTTTTGATTACTTTGTTAAGCCTGATGTTGATGGCGCATTATCGCTGCTTACAAAGAATGCGAAGTGGCGTGTTATGGGACAACAGGGCGGACTGCCAATTTCAGGTGAGATGGACAGACAAGGTATTGCAGTTCTGATGAATGATATAAAAGAGCTGATGAGTGAGCGTTTACAGTTGATAGCTACAGGTTGGACAATTGAAGACAATAGGGTAGCCGTTGAAATTACTTCAAATGCGACTATGAAAAATGGCAAGAAATATCACAATTTGTATCATTTTTTGATTGTTATCTCTGACGACAAAATAGAGACCATTCGTGAATATATGGATACTGATCAAGTTAAACGAGTATTTTTAGATAGTTAACATGAGCGTGTCATTAGAGAGAGGCGCTAGTGGCGCTATTTATTTTGAAGTTAAGTGAAGGTAATTATGAAAAAAATAGTGCTCATTACCGGCTCTACTGATGGAATTGGCTTAGAAACAGCTAAATTAATGCTAAGTTTAGGTCATAAGGTATTATTACATGGCCGTAACGAAGCAAAGTTAGCGCAAGTAAAACAGCAATTATCACCTTTAGCTGAAATTGAAAGTTATATTGCTGATTTATCCGATTTAGCGCAAGTGAATATATTTGCAGAAAAGGTCAGTCAAGACCACCCTCAGCTTGATATATTGATTAATAACGCGGGTGTTTATAATGTATCTGAAATGGTATCTAGTGATGGTTTAGATGTGCGCTTTGCTGTCAATGTGCTGGCTCCGTACTTGTTGACTAATAAACTTATCAAAAATTTAGGCATTACAGGACGAGTGATTAACTTATCCTCTGCAGCGCTAGCGCAAATACGGCCTAGCGAATTAACTCAACCTAGCGCTTTAGCTGATAGTCGAGTATATGCAAAAAGTAAGTTGGCACTAACCATGTGGTCACGACATCTAGCCTTAAAACTTGGTCAAAATGGCCCTGCAATTATTGCGGTTAATCCAGCATCTATGCTTGCGAGTAAAATGGTAAAAGAAGCTTATGGCATAATAGGAGGTGATTTAACTATTGGTGCTAAAGTGTTAGTGAAGGCTGCTTTGTCAGCAGAGTTTTCAGCTGCATCAGGGTTATATTTTGATAATGATATTGGTGAATTTACGAGTCCTCATGTTGATGTCGCAGATGAAAATAAAATAGCAGATTTAGTCAGGGTTATTGAAAACACCAATGCCCGTGCATTATCGTCAAAAGAAAGTAATGAGACTAAGAATATGTGACTTTTTCTTGGTCATTATTAATCATTATACTTTTCCCAATATGGGGCCTCACCAAAGTAATCAGAAAAGTAATTTATAAAGGCTCTGACTTTAGGAGCTACCAAATGCGAACTTGGATATACCGCCCAAATATCCGTAGAAGAAACTAAAGGATAATCTTTTAGTATTTGGACTAATTCACCAGTGCGCAAATGTTTATATGAACACCAAATAGAACTCATTGTTATACCAATTCCATTAATGCAAGCATCTCTAACAGCTTCTCCATTGTCTCCCCTAAAGTTGTTTACCGTTTTTATTGTTTCACGACCAGTAGAAGTTTCAAACTGCCAGTTTTCTAAGCCCATGAAATTTGTGCATTGATGCTTTAATAAGTCTTGTGGTGTTTTTGGTTCACCGTATTTTTTTAAGTAATCAGGAGAAGCACAAATAATTCGTTTATCTGAAGCGAGCTTTCGTGCAATAAGAGTTGAATCATTTAATGATGCATCACGAATTGCAATATCAAAGCCACCTTCTACCATATCAATAATGCTATCGCTTAATTTAATGTCAACTTTCAAATCAGGATATTTAGACAAGAAGCCTTCAAACGCAGGAATCATGTGCATGCGACCAAATGATGCAGGGGCAGTTACTCGTAAAGTTCCTTGAGGTGAAACACTGCCACTTCCAATAGCTGCTTTTGCAATCCCTATGCTGGCAAGCACATTTTCTGCATGTGGCAAAAAAGCTTGTCCTTCTTCAGTTAATGAAACTTGCCGTGTTGTTCTATGAATAAGTCTGACGGATAAGCCATTTTCTAGTTTGCTGATATGAGCGCTGGCGACAGCAGGTGAAAGTCCTAACTCTTTTCCTGCTGAGCTAATGTTATGTGTGGAAGCAATTCTTACGAAAAGTTTAAGGTGCTCAATATTCATGGTTTATTTACTCATTTTAAATAGAAATAAGAAACTGATACGATACTCTTATATGTTATCAATTAAAAACAAGTACATGTGTGTTTTTAAATCCCAACCTTAAGCTAGCTATTACAAACACCCCATACCAATATAAAGTTGGCGCTGTGACAGGTCACCATGAATTTCACGGCGACCATGCATTACGCGTTTATTATCAATCAGCACTAAATCACCATCTTGCCATTGCACTTCATGGGTGAATTGTTCGGCGAGCGTGGTTAGTTCTTGTTTAAGTTGCTTCGATATTTCTTCTCCATTAAATAGCGTAACTTTCGGAGGCTGATAGTTAAACGATGGACCCAAAATAGCGTTGGCGAAAGCTAATTGGTCAGAAAATGCACCTGTAATGCAAGGATTAATGGCTAAATGATAAGTTAAGCTATCGTCACTATTTAATACCGCTTGTTGATTTGGCGCTAGGGCATTTAAGTCTTGTAAGTGTTGTTCATTGACCTCAGCGGCAGTTGATACTGTAGGGTGCTGATCTACAACATATTGACGCCACAACGCGGAATGTAGGGTACGAGATACCGTTATAGGTTTTTTGAACAATGTTTTTAATTCATTTGACATATGTTGATATATTTCAGCACCATCACAAACCGTGGTTTGAGAGCCGCTTTCCGCACTTTTTGCACTGTAAAAGGCAATTAAATCAGGTGGTAAAGGAGTGTTGCCATTTTCAATATGTAAGCCAACAGCTGCAGTGCCAGCATTCACTTTTTGCGTGCTGTCATTGCTATATTCTCGTGCTGGGTCGAAAGTCAGTTGACGACACATGGCTTTCATCACTTGACTAAAGTTCGTTAGGCTCAGATCGAAATTTCTTAGTAGCACCCAGCCCGAATTTGCTAATATTTGCTTTGCGTCAGCGAGCACGTTATCAGCAATAATCTCAGTGTTATTGGTATTTACTATAATGTTTTTCATGGTAGCGCCCTCAAGTGAAAACAATAATTCTACTTTGTAATTAATAACTAAAGCTTAGTATTAGCCTTCAACCTTAAGGGATGCTTAGCAAATTGAATAAACTGAAAAATTTTTATTAAACTTTTGAGGAAAGGAAGGGGAAAAGGAAAACAAAGGCAAAAAAAAACGTTTACCTGAATCAGATAAACGTATTACAAAACATAAAACACTAAGGGGAATAAAAGTCTCTCATATAGTAAGAGTGGTTGTTTAAGAGAAAGTTCAATATGCATGAAATTTTATTTTTTTATTTGTTTTCTTTTCTTTTTATTAATTCACCTGCAGAACTTAGATGAATGTTACTGGCTTTGGCTAGTGGCAAATAACGAGAATCGTGTAGCCCAATGATAAAATTTAACATTGGGCTTTGTTTTGTGACGTTTACTGTTATTTTAAATTAACCTATATAGTCTGCTTTGCCACCATAGCGGTCATAGAGTTTTTAAATTAAAGAAGCTGCTCATCCGAACATAACCGCCATTAAAACGAATAAAATGGCAAAATCTATGAAAAGAGAAAACAGTCAAATTTATCACGGTAATGTTCTTTATCAGCTACTTCTGAGTTAATAACCTTAGCAAAAAACTGTCATGACTTAAACTTTTTACGAACAATGCGTTCGAGTTTCCCCTTTAATAGGGCTAACTGCCGTTGAAACAATAATAATTTCAGTAACTGCGAGCTAACCCTAGATGGGTAAATACATGCAAAAGATTACTACACGAACAACATTTTACAGGTTATGGATTAGGTATTTTCAGACCAAAATAACAACATATATTTACCTTAGTATCATTGTAATACCTGCGACCTCTTGTAGGCTTTGTTGTCAACAATGCTAGTATTTTAAATGATCCACCATCTGTCGCCATCAAATAATAATTAAAAGTGATTGAGACCTTTCATTAATGCTTTTTCATCGGTGGTTTTTAACTTCACTTCAAAACTACTGTAAACATTGGCCATGTTGCCATACTGAACAATCTCCTTTGTGGTCTCTAATTCATGGAATCCAGTTTTACTATAAGCTGAATCAGTCTGAGCGATAATAGCTTCAATATCAGCAGCAATAATCCCTGAAAATTGAGTTGATTGCATTGCAATCAACATCTCTGCATTGTCAAAAAATAAGTCTCTAAAGCGGTCCCAGTTTCGTTTTTCATTTGGGCCTGCCGAAATGATGTTATACATTGCATCTATAATTGTTTCAGGACTTTTCCAGTCATTCGCATAAACGTCATTATCAGCTTCATTGGCAGTTAAATAGTGCTGGTAAATAGAGTAAATAAAAAGACGACCACTAAATTATGTGTTTTCTTGAAATTAATCATTCGCTTGCTCCTTGCTTGTTAATACATATTCAGGTTGGCTTAATTTTGCATCAATCAAGTTGCCTGCGAGAAACACTTGAGTAATTGTTTTTGTATTAGCAATATTTTCCAACGGATTACTTTTAAGAAATATAACATTAGCGACTTTGCCTTGTTCGATAGAGCCGTGTTGATCAGAGATATTCAGTTGTTTGGCAGCATTGATAGTTGCCATTTTTAAGATGTCACTATTTGGAATGCCAGCATCTGCAAATATTTGCATTTCCTGATGCACACTAAAGCCCGGGATCACCCAAGGGTTACCTAAATCTGTACCAATGGTAAGCGGTACTCCTTCTTTGTGTAAACGATTTACAAAACTCAGTACTTTTGGCCACACTTTTTTAGCGCGGCTGAAATCTTGCTCATTCCAACCTATGTTAAATGTAAAAAATGATTGCCAATTATTGAGTAACTCTGGGTGAACGTATTCAAGGTTTGGGTGTGCGATAACTTGTTGGCTATCACCGTAAAAACTATTTTTAAACGCTATTAATGTCGGATCAATATGAACCTTGTTCTCACGTAAAGCTTGATAGAGTTCCAGCATAGGTTTTGAGTTTAAATCAGCATTCTCATACCATTCAAAATGAGCGAAAGGTCCTGGGCGACTAGTTTTCTGGTATTTCTCTTTTGCTTCTTTACTGAGCAACTTAGATGAAACAGGCATAGCATGAACTATCCCGTCTATTTGCCAGTTTGCAGCATCCGTCCAACTCACTTCTTCAAGATGACCAATAACCTGCATATCGAGTTTATGGCCAATAGTTATAGCATTTTGAATCTGCTGCTCAGTTAAACCCGCATAGAGCTTAATAATATCGATACCCGCAGCCTTTTGTTGTTCAATTGCCGCTTGTAGTGACATGTTTTTATTTATATCAATGGTTAAACCTTCAAAGGCTCCTTGATTAATTATTTCGCCTGCTATTATTGCCCCGGGCCCAGTAATATTACCAGAAGCTGTGTCCCGCTTGTATCGCAGGTTATGCTCACTGCTACCACCTGGGTTTCTGATGAAGGTGACCCCCCAACGCAGTAACTCCCTCGCATTCCATTCAGACAACGCATCACTACTATTTGCATTAATGGCTAGCTTTCCACGTGTTTTTTTAAAGGTCACTTCGCCTAGTGAAATATGAGCGTGGGTGTCAATAAGTCCAGGAAGAACGTACTGCCCCTGAGCATCAATAGTGTCAAGTTGTGAATATTGCTTTGGCAACTCTCGGCCAACATACTCAATAGTGTCACCATTGAGCACTAAAAAATTGTTTTCTAGAATTACACCTTTGTTCACATCAACGATATTGGCATTACTAAAAGATTTAACAGGGTTATTCGGTGTTTGATTGGCAAATGCTGTGTATGAAGAACATAGACATATTGCAGTCGTAATAATTTTAAAGATGTTCATAAAAACTCCACAAATTAACTTAAACTTAAGTTCAATCTAACAGTGAAGTATTTTTAAAAAACCTTACAGTTTATTGATTTTATTTTAATTTAGATAAAAATTTGCTGTGCTTTTTGATCTGATTAATATTAAAAAACCATACGAACATTAACCAAATGATGCCAAATAAATAACGTGTGGCGAGGTCACTTAGCTGACTTCCAATATATAAATACTCATAGGTAAAAGAAGTTATGACCGCTCCAGCAAAAACGGCGATAAGGTACTTTGTATACTTTGCTCGTTGTAGCACTTCGAGACTCATACGCTCTTCAAATTCAATGCATTCACTTGTCGAGTTTTTAATCATTTGGTAACCTTTAAATCGGCTTTTCGACATTAATATGAAGGTGAATACACCGATGAGCAGCGCAAAGGTAAGACCTACTTTTAAATGAATAGCCCAAGACTCGTTAAATGCCATTATTAAAAACCAAGCAACCGCAAAAATAATACCTAATTCAACTGTCGTTAACGCGAATAAACTCAGTCGCTTTTTAATGAGCCGCTTTTTTATTTGCTCTTTTGTGAATTTGCTTGTGGTATTTTGAGCTTGCCAAGCTACCGATAAAGATTCTATATCGAAATCATCTCTCATAATTTCTATTCCCGTATATAAATTGATAACTAATCATTAGACATTAATCGCGCTAAAGATTTTTTTGTTCTGGTGATTTTGACCGCTATATTGTTTTCACTCATCCCAACGATCTCCGCGATGTTTTGCTGTTTTACACCGTCAAGATATAGCGTAATTATTTGTCGCTGGATTAAAGGTAACTGCCAAATGGCGCTCATCAAACGGCCTAACTGCTGATCATTAGCGATTCCTTTCTCTAATGAGAAAGTAACTGGAATGTCATAATCTTCACTCGTTGTTTTTACCTGTTTTACCTGCTTTTTTATATGACCCACGCCAACATTATGCGAAATTTTATACATGAATGTTTCTACTGAACTGTCACCACGGAAGCTATTCAACGACTGCCATATTGCCATAGCCATTTCTTGCACAAGCTCTTGCTGTAATTGAGGAATAGCTTCATAAGTAGAAGCTATTCGTGAAAGGCGCGGCCAAAACGCCTCAAGCAATTTATCTTTATTCATATTTAATTTTCATATAGTACTCCACTAGCCACTAATTCCTAATAGCTATCATTTCGGATGAAGTATTAAGGGAGATACAAGAGATTAAGTGGTAAGAGCCTTAGATTATGGTCTCTTTTGCGACATAGAAAATAGCAGCAACTGCAATTATTATCTCCAAAGCAACATAAACTAACCCTACTTTTAAGATACGTTGAGACAACTTACTTTGTTTAATCTTATTTAATACTTGGTTCATTATAATACCCTATTATTTTGTGATTCTTTTACTAAGTAGTCATTAAGTAAAAATCCTTACAGTTTTTTTTATATATTTCTAAATTAGATTTATTAGATGAATAAAGCCTGGAGCGCATTTACGTTTAAACGTAATTTTTGTGATGTGTTTATTTTGTATAGAAGGGAGATAAAAAAGTAGAAATGACCAACAAACGAGTCTTAATAGTTCAGCTAAAAAATTCTAACTCTCTGCGGAGTACTATATATAACCTGAAGTCTTCTTTTCATAGATACGCTCCTTTATATTAAGGATAGTTCTGCATTCACCTGTTGATCTCAAGGATCCAAGTTGCTGTTTAGAAATTAAATGCCAACGGCAGCTATGAGCTTGAAGCTCACAATCGACCATACTTAGTTCTCCATTAATAACGGAGATCTATCATGTTTACTTTAACCGTTTATAAACCAATTGAGCCTTGGAATAAAAACAAAATTGTTGGGCAAAAATTACCGCTTAAGCTTCAACAAATTTGGGCAATCCGAATCAGGCTAGAATTAGTAAATAATATAAGAGACCTTGCTCTTTTTAACCTTGCTATTGATAGTAAATTAAGAGGATGCGATTTAGTAACTCTGAAGATAAGGGATATTGCTCACGGAAAAATAATTCAGTCTAGAGCTATTATTGTTCAAAAAAAGACAGGATTACCCGTTCAATTTGAACTTACCGAAAATACACGTCATTCAGTTCAAGCTTTAATTACAAATTTTCATTTAAGCCCAAACGATTATTTGTTTAAATCACGAATACACTCGTCAGAACATCTATCAACACGTCAGTATGGAAGAATTGTTGATGCTTGGGTTTCCATGATTGGTTTAGATCAAACCCAATACGGAACTCATACGATGAGAAGAACTAAACCTTCATTGATATACAAAAAAACTAAAAATCTAAGAGCATGCCAATTATTGTTAGGTCATCGAAAGCTGGAAAGCACTATCAGGTACTTAGGGATAGAGGTCGATGATGCTCTTGAGATTTCAGAAAGTATAGATTCTTAGGTTATGTGCCAGATCCATAACTGGTATCTGGCTCCTGAGCCACCATAGCGGTCACTCTTAAACTGTCATATACGGTGGTAATACTGTATTTAATATGGTTTGTTTTTAATCAGGAAATTCGTTGAAAAAGATACAATGGAGCCGTTTTCTTATAGCCAACCCCTTTTCTGGCTTCATATAGAGATTCCTTACTAATGGATACATCTTTCTTAGGAATGAAATATGCCTCCAAGTCTGAAAAAGAAAGGCGATATTTGTCGTGTGATTTTTTTATGGCTGCAACCAATTTGTAATCTTTATCAATAGCAGCTAATCCAGCATCCGCATGGCTATTATTTACCAGAAGATAACCCTTAAGTTTTAAGTAATTCTTACATGTATCTGAAATGAAACCTGCATACTGTGAAATTAAAAGGTCGAATTGGTTTTCTAATTTTGGAATTGGAATAGTATAGTCTTGAGCATAGAAAGTAACATCAGGAGCTACGGAATATACTTTCCTGTCGATAATATACGAAATATATTCATCGCCTTTAAAAAATTTATTAGCCTTCTTGTCCGAGTCTATAAAAACCACATGCGGGAATATAAAAGCAGGAGAAACCTGTACGTAGCTTCCTGGATATACTACACGTTCTATTCCAAATTTGTCTTTAAGTAATTGAAAAAGATCAACTTGCTCATAATCTCTATCTATGTAATATTTTTTATAAATATCAATACTATTGGTGTTACTTTTAATCGTCATCATTTTATCCTAAAGATTCAATACGCTATTTATATCCAGTTATCACAGATGCAGTAGCATCTGGTTCACGGTATTCATTGTTTGAAATATCTGAAAAACCATTATTGTTAAGTAATTTAACAATTCCACTTCTTGTTTTTAGTTCATGTTGGCATGAAGAGTCGTCATTATCGTCAACTTGTTCTTGGCTGTATTCAACCGACTCTTCCCAAAGATCATCAATAGAAACAAATCGACCTGATGGCTTTAATACTCTCAGCACTTCATTCAGTCCTTCGTTAACATTGACCCAATGGTGTAAGGTATTTACAGCTAACACTAAGTTACAGCTTTCACTTTCAACGGGAATTTTTTCTGCTCCTGCAAGTAAAAATGTTACCCGTTGAGAGCTTTGGTCTTTGACTGTGAGTTCCGTAGCAATTTCAAGCATTTTAGGTGTAGGATCTATACCTGTTACATGTCCTGTACTGAGATTTTTTGCAACTGCTCTCACAGCAGCCCCGCTTCCACACCCGATATCTAAAACAATTTCTGATGATAAAAGGTTACATAATTCAGGGACTTTTTTATGCAGAACAAGTTCACCCCATTGCTCAACGTAATTTTCTGTAAGCTTGTCATTCCATGCACTTGCAAGTAGTTCCTCTTTGTTATCTTCTATATGTGTCATATCTCCACCAATCATTGTTAGGTTGTCTAACTATTATCGATATTTTAGTTAGTTTGTCAAACTAACATTTCCTTTCAGGTTGTTTATTTGAAAAATGTAAGTGTTATTTCATTCAAATATGCACTTTGAGACCTTTTATATAATTAATTGTTAGTAGTTTTATAGAAGAAATGTTATTTTGTTAGTTATGCTAACTAAGTGGTTTGATTTAACTATGAATTTGGAAGACTCTTTAATAAAGTTTCAGCGAATAATATCTAGAACATGGGATATTCAAACGTTTGATGGTAAAGAAAACAATTTGAGCTACAGTGAATTTGAATACTTGCTATGTGTTCATATTGCAGAGAATGCAGAAATTGATCCTGAAAGTGATAAGCATGATGATAGTACCCATTTATCAGCACTGGCTGCTGAAATGCAGGTGCAAAAATCATCTGCAAGTTTAATGGTCAATAAGCTTGAAAAACGAGGGTTGATATATCGCGCAACTTGTCAATATGATGCTAGAGTACAGCATATATTATTAACTGAGAAAGGTCGGAAATTATTCTTGAGCATACAAAGTTCTGTTTATAAGAATTTGGCAAAATCGCTTAAAGGTATCTTGGAAGGTAAAGAATATGATAATTTTGAGCAAACACTAGCGAAGATTTGTGCGATATACCCTAACGAAAAATGATGGCCATTTTCCCAAATAAACATTGAATCTATTGAAAATAATTTTCATCCATTAAAAGCATTGCCAACGGCAGCTTTGAGCTTTCAGCAGTAATAGGACAACGAATTGCAATCTTATAATTTAATTGCTTAGTGACCTTTTTTATTAATTTTTAATAAAGATTTTAAATCTGTTCATGAGTAGCAATGCAAAATATCCTATTGGTTGCTATTCACCTAGCTCCGGACTAAAAATCCATTGAATAAGAATTTTCACTTTAGTTGAAAGTCCACAGCTTGCTCATTAGTTAACCTTGATATTTCATCAACTAATACCAACCTAATAATAAACTTCATCGAATTAAGTGCATTATGTTGTCTTATGTTTTACCACTGTTTATTGGTTTGCTACTTATTGGCTATTTGGCCGGAAAACCGTACTGGCGTGAATACAAACGTTCGCTTATTAAGCGCAAGCCATTTAAAAAACAATGGCGAAAAATAATTCAACAAAGAATGCCATATTTCAAACAAATGCCTGCTGATTTGCAATTGCAATTAAAGCAACATATTCAAGTATTCTTAGCAGAAAAAGAGTTTGTTGGTTGCAATGGCGTGGTGATCACAGACGAAATTAGAATAACCATCGCAGCACAAGCATGTTTATTGTTGCTGAATCGAAAAACTAATTATTATCCTAAATTGCGGTCGATATTAGTGTACCCAAGTGCGTTTGTTAAACAGCAACAGCAGCGCAATGCTGACGGTGTTCAATTTACCCAAAAGGTTGTGTTAGCGGGTGAATCATGGGATTACGGTAAAGTTGTTCTATCATGGCAAGATACACTTGATGGCGCGCAAATACCTGATGATGGCCGCAATGTGGTTATTCATGAATTTGCTCATCAGCTTGATCAAGAAAATGGCCCAGCTAATGGCGCGCCAATTTTAGATGCTCAGCAAAGTTATCAATGTTGGTCGGAAGTTTTTTTAGCACAATTTACCTTACTACAAGAGCAAGCTAGAGTAGGGGCGCCGTCGTTATTCGATTATTATGGCGCAACGAATCCCGCAGAATTCTTTGCTGTCGCCAGTGAGGTATTCTTTGAACAATCACAACAATTATCCCGTGAATACCCTAAGCTATACCGTCAGTTAACTCAGTATTACACCATTGACCCTATGCATTGGTAATTGAATTTAGTCGTTAATCATCCTGTAAAGCTAAAAAACAGGCAAAAAAAAGCGTTTACCTAATCAGTAAACGCATTATAAAAACATGAAACACTAAGGGAAATAAAGCCTCTCATATAGTATGAGTATCAATTTAAAAGAAAGTTCCAGTCAGTTGAATTTAATTTTCAATTTTTAGTTATTTCTTTTGCTCAAGCTCAATTAACTACTTCTAAGACTAGCTTATTTTAAATCAAAGCTGCCTCACTGCACTATCTTCACTCAAACACTTACAAAGACATTGATGAATTTTTTATCGGTATCATTTGAGGTATAAACTTTGGCTATACTAGGTAATTCTGAGCTAGAGCCAAAATTAAACCAACATCATAAAAAAAATAGAACGTTATCTTCGAGTTAATCAATTTTAGAAAATACACCTTTAGTTCCATACTCCATTTCAGTTATTTAAAAGCAACTTTTAAAGACATGAGGAATTAATAATGCTTAAAAAAACACTCCCAATTACAATCGCAATTTCAGTTGCCATCTCTACAATGGTGATGCCTTCTACAGCACTAGCTGGAAATGGCGCGAAAACGAATCAATTTTGGTGGCCAGAAAAATTAAATTTGAGTCCATTACGTCAGCATGGTGCAGAGTCTAACCCTTACGGCGAACAATTTAATTATGCCGAAGAGTTTGCCAAACTTGATTTAACACAGCTCAAAAAAGATATTCAAACAACATTGACTGACTCGAAAACATGGTGGCCTGCTGATTGGGGACATTATGGTCCTTTAATGATCCGTATGGCTTGGCATAGTGCTGGTGTTTATCGTGTACATGATGGACGCGGTGGTGCATCAGGTGGTCAACAACGTTTCGACCCACTAAATAGCTGGCCAGACAATGTTAATTTAGACAAAGCTCGCCGACTACTTTGGCCAGTAAAACAAAAGTATGGCCGTCAAATCTCATGGGCTGATTTAATGGTACTTTCAGGTAATGTTGCACTTGAATCAATGGGCTTTAAAACCTTTGGCTTTGCAGGTGGACGAACTGATGATTGGGAGCCTGACTTAGTCTACTGGGGCTCAGAAAAAACTATGCTGACGGACGAACGAAGAGATAAAAAAGGTAAATTAAAAGGGCCTCTTGCAGCAGTAGAAATGGGCTTGATTTATGTTAATCCGGTAGGCCCACACGGTAAACCTGATCCTCTGTTAGCCGCGAAAGATATTCGAATGTCTTTTGGCCGTATGGCGATGAATGATGAAGAAATAGTTGCATTAAGTGCCGGTGGTCATACTTTTGGTAAAGCACATGGTGCGAAAAAGCCTGATAAATGTATTGGTGCTGAGCCAGCCGTAGCCGCTATTGAAGAACAAGGCTTAGGCTGGAAAAATAAATGTGGCACAGGTGTTGGTGCTGACGCTACAGGTAGTGGTTTAGAAGGCGCTTGGACCGTTACTCCAACGCAATGGTCAACCAATTATCTAGATAACTTAATGAACTTTAACTGGGTTAAAACTAAGAGCCCAGCAGGTGCTATTCAATGGATACCTGATAGCAAAGCAGCAGCTAATTTGGTGCCTGACGCGCATATTCCAAATAAACGCAATGCGCCTATGATGTTTACTACCGATATTGCCTTAAAAGAAGATCCCAAATTTCGTAAAATTGTTGAACGATTTAGAGCTGACCCAAGTGAATATGAAAAGTCGTTTGCTAAAGCTTGGTTTAAATTAACCCATCGAGATATGGGGCCTCGTGCAAGGTATCTTGGTGCAGAAGTGCCAAGTGAAGTACTGACATGGCAAGATCCTATTTCTGCCGTTGATTACAAATCGATCACAAGCAAAGATATCGCAAAACTTAAAAAACAAATACTTAACTCAGGTTTAACCAATGCCGAATTAGTAAGAACTGCCTGGGCTTCAGCCTCTAGTCATCGTGTAACCGATATGCGCGGTGGTGCCAATGGAGCTCGTATTAATCTTGAGCCTCAAAAAAGTTGGGCGGTAAACAACCCTAAAGCATTAAGTAAAGTGTTGAATAAGCTTGAGTCTATTCAAACTGCTTACAACAAAAAGTCCTCAAAAAGACAAGTGTCTTTAGCTGACTTAATTGTATTAGGTGGCGCAGCCGCAATAGAAAATTCAGCTAAAAAAGCAGGTCACAAAATTGAAGTGCCATTTATTCCCGGTCGTGCTGATGCAACACAGGCACAAACCAGTGTTAAATCATTCAATTACTTAAAGCCAAATGCTGATGGTTTCCGCAATTACTTTAATGAAGACAGTTATATGTCGCCAGCGGAAATGCTTATCGATAAAGCGAATATGCTGAGTTTAAATGTACCTGAAATGACCGTACTTGTTGGTGGTATGCGAGCACTTGATGCAAACTACGATGGTTCATCTTATGGTGTTTTCACTAATCAACCCGGTGTATTAACGAACGATTTCTTTGTCAACTTATTAGATATGTCTACCGTATGGACTAAAAATGAGTCTAAAGCAGGAGTTTATATAGGGCATGATAGAGCTTCTGGCAAAGAAAAATGGCAAGCAACACCTGTTGATTTGATTTTTGGCTCTAGCTCTGAATTAAGAGCCATAGCGGAAGTCTATGCGTCAGCTGATGCTGATAAAAAGTTTGTAAATGACTTTGTTAACGCATGGGTGAAAGTCATGCAATTAGATCGCTTTGACTTAAAATAGTCATTCATTATCGTTAGTACGGCAAATAGTCGTGCTAACGATTTCACCCACACCACCTTGGCATCTTGTGAATTACTCCTCGATAAGAAACTAAAAGCCTAATCTAAAAGAAGATCATTATGATAAAAAAATCACTATTACTGCTTATTCTATTATCTGGAAATGTCTTTGCTGCTGAGACATTAACAATAATTCCCGAACTATCGAGTGTTAGTTTTGCGACAATAAAAAAACAGTACGTTATTGAGCCCGCTGTAGTCGACAATATTCAAGGAGAATACTCAGATAATGAGTTTAATTTAGCGATAAATTTTAAGCATATAAAAACAAGCATACCTATCAGAAATAGTAGAATTAATGACATTTTTTTAAAAACAAATCTATATCCGTTAGTAAAAGTTAAGGGATATTTTGATATGGAATCAATCGTAGAGCCGGTGACGAAAACAAACATAAAGGCTGATGTTGATTTTTATGGGCAGATAAGAAGCTTTGAAATATCAGTGATTATTCATAAATCAGCAGGTCTGCTGAGCGTTAATTCATATAAACCGATAATTGTTAAAGCAAGTGACTTTGGTATCCCAACAGAAAATATTATAAATTTAGCTGCCACTGTTGGTGGAATTAGTATTTCAGATACGATTCCATTGAATATTAACCTAACGTTTAGCGCTACTGCCAAATAGCTTTCTAAATGTCTGACGATCTCATCATATGCTTACTTTTATTGCCATTACCTGTGATGACTAAAACAACTAGCTGAAGTTAACTTATGAGTAAAAATTGTTATTTATCAACACTACTACTTATTTACTTTATGAGTATTAACCAAGGTTATACGCAACCATCAATACATGAAACTGCGCTTTCCTTCTTCGAGCCTCTGCCACGCACTATGCAAGGGTCTGAAAAAGATACCTTAGCGTTGATTAGCTTAGGCAAAAAACTGTATTTTGAAACAGCGTTATCAATAAATCATACTCAGTCATGTAATAGCTGTCATAACATCGTTAATGGTGCCTCAGGCATCGATCACCTAAAGTTATCAATAGGCGCCTTAGGGAACTTAGGTGAGCGAAATGCACCTTCGACATGGAACGCAGGTTTACATGTTGCGCAGTTTTGGGACGGACGAGCCAAAACATTAGCACAACAAGCTAAATTTCCTATCTTCAATGTAAAAGAAATGGCAATGAGCTCTGAAAGTCAGGTCGTTAGGCGCCTTGACCGGAAAGGGTATTTAACTGGTTTTGAAGTTGCTTTTCCAAATCAAACATCGCCAATAAACATAGAAAATGTGTCACAAGCACTGGCTGCATTTCAGAGAACATTAATATCAAAAGATCGGTTTGATGATTACTTAGCCGGTAATAAAAACGCGATAAATCAAAGTGAAAAAGCAGGCTTGTTGGTATTTATAGATAAAGGCTGTGTCGCTTGTCACAATGGCTCAGTACTGGGAGGGCAGCTCTTTATGAAAATGGGCTTAGTGCATCCATATCCAAATAAAGTAGATAAAGGTAAAGCGCAAGTAACAGGGAACCCTGCTGACAACTACTTTTTTAAAGTGCCTTCGCTACGAAACATATTAAATACCGCGCCTTATTTTCATGACGGCGCAGCGGCCACTATAGAGCAAGCCATTATAGATACAGGCTGGCATCAACTAGGCATTAAACTTAATAAACAAGAGGTTGAAGCTATTAAAACGTTTTTTAATAGCCTTAATAATCAAGCGGAACTAACTGAACTAAGTGGAGAAACTGATCTTTCCGAACTAAATTAGCTTGTTATTAATTAATACCTTTGAAACCTATATATAGACGGTACAAAATAATGCATCAAGTCTATTCAATTATATCTATTCAGCTAGCTGTAATTCTCTAGAGATTGAAGCTTAGAATTGGCGATAAAGTTATTTATCATTGATTGATTAGAATATAGTGTTCTGTTTTTTCAATGATGTATTTTATTCTTTTAAAAACATATTGTTATAGATTGTTTTGAACAACGAAGAGCATTGGGTAGGCCTGTCCTGTGTGTATGGGCTAGTATAATTCAAAAAATTGATTAAACTGTTTTTTATATTCAGTAATAACTATCAACAGTGCACTTTACAGCATTAATACGGATAACTATGATCTCATTAAAACAATTACATTACGCCTTAGCTGTTGAAAAAACACTGCACTTTAAAAAGGCGGCAGATGCCTGCAATGTTTCCCAATCAGCATTAAGTACCGCCATTATCGAGTTGGAAAAACAACTAGGCACTACAATTTTTGAGCGCAATAACAAACAAGTATTGGTTACTAGTAATGGTCAGCTAATTTTAAATAAAGCAAAAACTGTAAAACTAGAATTAGATGAGCTTGTGCAAATATCACAGGCAAATAAGCAGTCGTTCATTAATGCCATGACTATTGGCGTTATTCCTACCATTGGTCCATATCTTTTACCTAAAGTATTACCTGAGGTAAGGCGTCAGCATCCTAATTTTAAATTAAAAATTGTTGAAGAACAGTCACATGTTTTAGTTGATATGGTGAGGAATGGTGACATTGATGCGGCGATTTTAGCCTTACCATTTCCTATTGACGGTCTAATGAGTTTTGATTTTTGGCAAGAAGACTTTTATTGGGTTAGCCATAAAGACGAGTGTCCAAGTCAGCTACAAGAGATCACCAGTGAAGAGCTAGAACTTGATAAATTAATGTTATTAAAAGATGGTCATTGTCTTAAAGAACACGCATTGGCTGCTTGTAGCTTAAAAAATGATAAGCAAGACACTGATTTTGACTCAGCCAGTTTGCACACCTTAATTCAAATGGTGGCAGGCAAACTAGGTACAACATTAGTACCACAAATGGCATTAGACCAATTAATTTATAACGAGTCTGAGATTCGGGCTATTCATTTAAATGAACCTGGTCCGCATCGCATAATATCTTTAATTATTCGTCCTAATTACGTGAGAACCAATGAATTAACGCTATTGCGCGATATATTCAGTGAACAATTAGCGATTAAATGCTGTTAGCCATGATACTTAAGCTGTTCGACTTAAATTGTTTATGAAGTATCTGTTTTTTAGAATGACTTTATTGATTTTATTAAATTTACTGAATTAGTTGAGTAAGCCATTATAGATTTACTGTTAATCAAAGAGGTCAAAATTATGAACCACATCATTGAAAGCATTAAAGCCGTATTACATTTAGACAATGAAAAAAATAGCCATTCAAATAAGAGCTGTCAGCAATTAGTGGAATGTAACTATGAGAATAACTATTACGGCGATCAGCAATGTCAGTTGAAAGTAATAGATGAATAATACGACATGTTTTCATCGAAAATTCAGGTGATTTATGCTTGTAGGCCATTAACAAATGGTAAGTAACGTTTGGTTTTTTTAGTGTTAAGCCAAGCGTTGTTATTTACTTAACAGACACTGTTTAATGTGTTCTGTCATTTGTCATTACAACTACGATAATATTTAACCATTTCAATAAATAATATTGCTGAAAAGCATAAGGGAAAAGGCTTTAAAACTTTGACTTATCAATCGAGTTTAGGTCTAATACCGCCATAATAAATTAAATGCTTTTTTAATTTAAAATCTTAAGTTTAGGGATGAATTATGGTTTTTATAACTCGGCCAGCCATGGCTGTTTACGTATCATTGTTACTTAGCGCATGTGGAGGTGGATCTTCGTCGAGCGATAGTGGCACAACACCAATACAACCAACACCGACACCGTCAAACATTATTGCTAATGCAAAAGATTATAGTGTATCTGAGCTGAATACTGAGGCGACAAAACTTGTTGATACTCGATATAGTGGACTCACAACTGATGCTACTATTGATGTTGTATTAGCACAAAAAGCCTTTATTTCGTTGTTTGATGATTCTTCAAGTGAAATTCCCGAAATTGGTGACATTGATTTTCGTGGTAGTGTCGATGCAAATGGCGCCCTTAACACCGAATTTCTTTGTGAATATGAAGGTAAGGTTACCTATAAGGGCCAGCTAAACTCAAATTTTGAGGGTAACATATCGTTAAGTTATCATGGCTGTCGACAAGGGTACTATGAAAACGCCATAACAGGCAGCGCTGCAATTAATATCACTAAAGTAACTGAAACATCGTCAGAAATAACTTACTACTTTGATAATTTAAGCTGGCAGACTGAAAAAGATGCAATAAAGCTAACTGGGTATTCAAATATAGTTTCCATGAGGAATAACGCTGGAGACTCATCATACCGAAATAAACAACACTTATTGTTCACGACAAATAATATAGAACAAGTGCTATTAGAGGCTGAGTTAGCCTATACCTATGAAAATGAACAGTCAAATATCGAACTCACCGGTGATTTATTCTTTCGCGAACACGGTAAGATCGCTATTGAAATTGAAAATATGGAATATTTACCTCCATACACTGATTCGGGTCGTATACTGTTAAGCGGCAGTAATAAAGCGGCCTTTGAGTTTGAGTCTCCGTACATTCGCTATGTTGAAGACAGTACCGGTGATCAACAGTACGATGTGGGTGTTTACTTCGTAAACGCAGATGAATTGCTATATGGTCAAGCTTACGGCAAAAATTTAGTTGCACTCGCAGAGCTATCTTTACCTCCTACAGCATCTCGGCCAGGGCTTAATTATAGTGATAAAATTGATACCACTACGCCGATAGAAGTCTATGAAGGTTACTACAGTGACCCAGATACTCCTTATGAAGATTTAGAGGTTTCATATCGTTGGTACCTTAATGGCGAGGTTATCAATGGACAAACAACGAATATTTTACCGCCTTACATTGCCGTTTATGAAGATGACCTTAAAGTATCAATGTTAGTTTCTGATGGAGCCAATGTTACTGAAAGTCAGCCGAGAGTAATTGAACTACAAGATGCACCACTTCAAATCGAAGTATCTAACTTACCTGATGGTGTAAATGCCGGAGACATAGTTCAATTTACTGTACAAATTTCAGATCCAGACACCCAGACAGTTGGGCAAAATGGTACGCTAATATCTGGTCCAGATGGTTCAACCATTGATGAAAATGGGCTCGTGAATTGGCTTGCTCCAAACGATTTACTGTTTCCATACCAAATGTATGCTTTTAATTTTGGTATGGCAGATGCTGACGGCGTTATTAGTGATGAAGTCAGTGTTGAAGTCAAGGTTGAGTCAAGCAAAGCATTTCCTATTGCGCGCTCTGGAATTGAAGTGCCTAGCGGTGATAAATCAATGTCGGTTGGTGATTTTGATGGTGATGGGGAAAATGAAATTTTATCAACTGATGGTATTGCAAGTGTGTTCTTGCTTGAGTTTCAAGATGGCAAATACCAACAACAGTGGGCATACCCGTTTAAGCCAAAAGCAGACGGAAGAATTATTCAGGTATTATCGACGAATGCAGATGATGATAACGCTGACGAAATTATAGTCGTTACAGAAAAAGGCATGAGTGTGATTAATGGTTTAAATAATTTAGACACATTATTGCTATCAACAACTGACTACATATTATTTGCAACGGTGACCGACATTGATAGTGACGGTATACCAGAAATAGCCTACCTTCATTCATCTAATCAACATAGTAGTGATGTAGAAGTTACTGTTTTTTCGATGGATGAACCAACTGAAACTCACTTTACGACGAACTTAGGTGATGCAAAGCAAGTTATTTTTTCTGATGTTGATAATGATGAAAGTCTTGAGCTAATTTCAAATAATGGCTTAGTTTATGATGCTTCAACATGGGCTAATCAGTGGATCAGCAGTAATCAATTTGGCGATACTAGCATTACTTCAGGTGACTATAATGGTGACGGTGTTAATGAAATTGCAGGTGCTAATAGATGGGGCACTATTGCTATCTATTCGGCTGCTAATAAGTCGCAACTTGATAGCCTAGATAACTTTAATACCTGCACATTACACAGTGACGATGTTGACAGTGATGGTAAAGATGAGTTCTTAGTGGGGGATTGTCAATGGGGCGAGATCACCGCGTATAAATTAATTGATAACAAGCTTACGTCGTTATGGAGTGTTGACATGCAAGGTCATGGTTCAAGCTCTTTAACAACGGGGGATTCAGATAACGATGGCAAGTTAGAAATTCATTGGGGAACAGGAACAAGTTCTTCAGGTGAAGATGGATTTATCACTGCAGACGTTGCTGGTTATACCGCTTCAATTAAAGAAAATTCCACAAGTGTTCAACTTGATAGTTACAGTAGCGCGGGTTGGGCGAAGGTTTCCGGCTCAGAAGAAGAAGCAGTGTTTTATATTCCTAGCTCTGGTAGTGGTTATGACGGCAGTCGAGTTATAACAATGGATAGCACCGGTAGTTTTGATGTTAGCGCGGAAATATCATCAAACTGGGATAATAGTTCGTATGCAGTGACAACAGATTATAACAATGATGGCTTTGGCGACATATTTTTGCCTAATACCTCACTATATACTGGGTCATTTGCTGTAATGCAACTACATGATAACGTTATACAATGGCAGTACTCCGCGAGTGGTGGAGACTCAACCATTGGCGTTATTAAAGCAAACGATATAAACGCAGACACTTTCGAAGACGCAATATTTGCCGATGGCCGCGTAGTTAGGGCGATAGATGTGCAAAACCAAACTATTATCGCCAGTTATACTTTTGATCATTGGATCACTGATATAGCACCATTACGCGTTGATAATAAACCGTCTGTAATTGTGGCAGCTGGAGACAAACTGTCGTTATTAACGGCTAATGCTTCAGTGTTTTCAGAGCAGTCATTTGTCGAACAGTCATGTACACAAATATTGTTGATTAATTACGATACTGACGCCGATACGGAGCTATTATGTTTGGCAGGTGAAGCGCATTATTCGAAACAACAATTTGTGATTTTTGAAATTGAAGACTCTACACTTGTCGAAGTACTACGTAGTGACTTATCACAAAATTTTGAGAGCGTGGTTGTTGATCCTTCAAAAACACAAGAGCAAAATATTTTGGCCTCAGCCAAAATTGGCCATGACTCTTCTTGGGATAATACGAATTCGTACACGATTAAAAAATTAACATCAACAGGAAAAATTATTTGGGGCAGCCCAGATTTAGTCGGACAACCAACTCGCCAAGGGCTTAAGGCGAGAAATGTTGCAGGACTAGGATTAGAATTGATGCTATCCACACAAAGAATGATGTATTGGATTAAGTAATTATTAAAGCCTGCTAACGCAGGCTTTTTTTATTGAGAGCGTTGAGTTCTTAGTTTATAAATTTAAGAGTTAAAAATGGCAACTATCAAGTTTTCCTTACCACTAACAGAAGCTGTGAATACACAGCTTTCTCAAAGTGACGTGCCGGCGTCATTAACGATTGAGCAATGTGCAAAAACACTTGCCATGAGCATGACGTCTTTTCGACGAAAACTTGCACAAGAAGAAACCAGTTATAAGCTTATTCAAAATAAGTTTTTAAATGAGCTAAGCGTACAAGCCTTATTAGAAAAACAGGCAAATATTGATGAATTATCTTTTAAGCTAGGCTACTCAGAAAGGGCAACTTTTGAGCGTGCTTTTCGTCAACGTTTTGGTACTACACCTTCACAATTTAGAGAGTTGTCGCTTGTTAATAGTGCACAAAGCAGCTTTTTGAAACTAACCGAAATTGCACAAAATATCCCTCCAATGTCTGATAGTTGCCAACAGCTACTTGAAGAAAAAGATAAGGGTAGCTTGGACTTGCAACGTGTTATTGAAATTGTTGGAAAAGATGCTATTTTTTCTGGTCGATTAATGGGGCAAGCGAGTAAAGCAATATACGGAAAAACACCTAAAAACTTACAAGAGGCGATAAGCCGTAATTTAGGTGTTGGCACTGTGGTTAATTTTGCCATTATTTATGCCATGAAAGATGCTCTAAAAGACAATGTTGATCAAAAAATTATTGAACAATACAGTCAAGCTTTTCTGATAGCACCAAAGTTTTTTCAACGGTTACGTAAACTATTAAAAAGGCCGATGGATTTTGATATTGCCCTTACAGAGCAAATATTAGTTTTTTCATTACTCGGTATATTTTTACTTAGCCATAAAGAAACATACAAACATGAGCTTATGTTGCATTCTTTGATTGGTATTGATGATTTACGCTCGTTAAATCATCACATTAAAGAGGCGATGGGGATCAGTATTTTCTCTGCTTCGTCATTAATGCTATCGCTATGGCATATTGATGCAAACGTCGTTAAACAATTGAACCATATAGAGAAAGTGAGTCAGCTGCAAATTAAGAGCAATGAGCATAACGAATTGATTTTGTTTATGTTGTCTTGTTTATACGTTGCCGCGACAGACCATGATGATTATAGTGCTTTGGAGCAAAAAGCGGAGTTGTTAAATATTAATGATTTTAGCGAGTTAAAAGAGCTGTTATCAACAGTATCGTAACGTGCATTCTACGTTGAGCTAATTGATATGTACTTCCTCGGCCGCAAGCAAACTTGGGGGCTGGCTATTAGCCGAGAAAGACATAAAGAAACTTATTTAGTGCATCCACTTACGTTGGCGTGCCGCGATAAACCCTAAGCCAATAACAAATAATACAAGCATTGAAGGCTCTGGCACTGTTGCTGGTTTTAAATTTACCTGATTTAACGATACATTATCTACCAAACCACCTAAGGTGTTTTGTTGACCAAAGGCACCAAAGCTAAGTGACATTGACTCTGCCTGTGCCGTGAACATAACTGATTGCAATGCCCAACTTGGCGTTTGCTTTCGCGTACTGTCAGTACTAAAGTCAGCTTGCATATTGAAATCAAAATCAAATGCTGAGTCATACCAAAATACATTAATACCGTTATCATTTATCTTGTTGGTACGAGGCTTGTAGTAAAACTCCAATAAATAATTAGAGCCAATGGTTAACGAGTCAAGAGTCTGGGTCATCACCGCATTTGACGAACCATGCTGATGAGAGTCTAATTCAACATGCTGTAAGCCGTTTTGTGAACCAGTAACAACATTCTTTTGTAACTCTATACCATTACCGTAGCTTGTTACCCATCCTGGAAGGTTATAAAAAACATCCCAAGCACTATTTCTATTTTCGTATGCTTGTAAATTAGTACCGTGAACAACACCAGTCGATTGAGAGTTATCTGCAAACTCTAGCTGTTCGAAGCTACCATTAGTGATTAAAGTGGCATTAGTAAAAGTGCTAAGGACGATTAAAGAAGCCGACAAACCAACTTTATTAATAAAATTTAACATATGATAATCACCTGTTTAGTCACTTTTGATGCTGACAATAATAGGGCAGATGAAAACGTTAAAATATGGCTAAACTGTCCAATTTCTCAATTGGACAGTTAAAAAGGAAATGTTTTAATAAGTTATTGTAAATAAAATAATTGATCAGAATGCTTTTGACGGAGCTGATTTAGCTAACTCGTTAGGCAGACGTTTTTTGAATTCAACACGTAATAAATAAAAGCTTATCGCCGCTTGCAGGCAAACAGTTGCTACTGAAAGATACCAAATATGCTCAATTTGAAAGTTGCTTTGTTTTGATAGCCACAATGCAGGTAATATAAAAGAAATAAATCGTGTTGCAGTACTTATTAAGGCTGGCCAAGTATTGCCCAATGATTGAAACATACCTGAACAGGTAAAAATTAACCCTGAGGGAATAAAGTTCCAACAGATAATTTGTAAAAATGCCGCACTAATTAAAATGACCTGCTTATCACTAGTAAACCCTTGCAATAAAAATTCAGCTTGCCATAAACAAACCAAAGTCAGTATCGCCATCAATGAGCAAGTTAATATAGCTGACCAGGTAAACGTTTCTTTTACACGATTATAATTTTTTGCGCCAAAGTTTTGCCCTGCAATGGCAGGGGCTGCAAAGGCGATTGCCATTGCTGGCAAGAATAATGACTGCATAACCCTAGAGCCTAAGCCAAATGCTGCTTGAGCGTTAGCGCCAAATTGTTGAATCAGCCAGTAAATTGTTGCCATGTAAGCAAACATTAAAAAGAACTCGCCGCCAGCGGGTAGGCCAATGCCAAGTAGCTTCTTAATACATTGCTTGTCGAAACGCCAAAGTGAAAAATTAACACTGACGTACTTTTCTGTTGTTTTAAAATAGTAAGCCAGAAGAAAAACGGCAACGACTACTGAAATAGAACTTGCCAAGCCAGCGCCAGCAATGCCCATTTCAATACCAGTTCCCCAGCCTGCAATTAATATTGGTGAAAGGACTATGTTAACCAAAATTGATAACATTTGGATGATCATGGTCGGTTTAACAATTCCAGTTCCACGTAAAGCTGCACTGATTGAAACCATAAGAAATTGCAATGCCATACACGGAATAAACCAATGTAAATAAGCCAAGCCCATAACAACGGTTTCAGGGTCTTGAGATATAGTATTTAGATAACTTTCAGCGCCTAAATATCCGATAACACACACCACAACACCAATAACACTTGAAAGCATCATGGATTGATTAAACGTATTGTTGGCGCTGTCCCTTTCCTTTGCCCCAACAGCATGAGAAATAAGTGTGGCGGTACCAACATTAATAATTTGAGTTAAAGCAAAAATTAAAAACATCGCATTGCCAGCCAAACTCAAACCTGCGAGCGCACTTGCGCCCAATTTACCGACAAAATAAAGATCGACTAGAAAATAAAGTGTTTGTACAAACATGCCTACCATCATTGGCATTGCCATAGAAACTAAGTGTTTGGGAATCGAGCCTTGAGTGAGATCTTTCATGTTATGAAGTCCATTGAATGCGATAAAAAAGAGAGAGGAAACTTGATTGAGTTTGTCGTGTTTTTACAATCACTTTTGAAATTAACCTTGATATTACAATGATTTTTCGCTGATAAGTGTAACGTATTTTTAATATGTGAAATACGATTATTCTCGATTGTTATTGTTTGAAATTGTGCCTGCCCAATTGTAATTTTTTGATCATGCATTGTAAGCCTCGCTTACATTATTGCCACACTTTGTAAATATTAATAAATTGTTAGCAGCTTACAATGGCCTCAATTGATTTACTTAATAACAGGAAACGAAATGAAAACTTTATTCGCCATTATCATGGTAACAACACTAGCTGCGTGTTCTTCTGTCGCTGTGCAACCCCAAGCCAATGGTGTGCGTTTAACGCATAATGAACCAGGAAATGAATGTACTTTCTTAGGTGATGTAACTGGCAGTCAAGGTGACTTCTTTACAGGGGCATTTACCTCAAACGCTGATTTAGAAACTGGTGCTCGTAACGACATTAAAAATAAAGCGATGAGCCTTGGTGGCGATACTGTTTATATTTTAACGCAGAGAGCAGGGCAAACAGGCAGTTACAATGATGACTTTGGCGGTGGCAGCCAACAAACCAATGTGACGTTGTCAGGTAACGTATATAAGTGTCGTAACTAAGCTAAACTAAACAAATCTAAGCAAAACAAGTTCGTATAAGTTAAGCGCATGAGCAACTTGTACGAAATTTAAAAACGGTAATGGGATGCTTTACCGTTTTTTATAACCGTTTTATGCTCGACAAATTACTCCGAACTCCGAACTCCGCACAGTTGCAAAATGCAGAGCATGTAAACTACTCTAGTGTTACTTTTTTGTTAGGTGTTAAACTCAGCTCTCCATAACAATGTCTTCAATGTTTCCTTCATCATCAAAAGACACACTAATCACATAATCGGTAACTTCTCCTGGTAATGTAAAGTCGTAAGTTTCTTCACCCTCCCATTTTTCTCGTAGTTTAAGTAAACTAATAACCTGCTCCGATGATGGAATTGTTATATTGAAGTGTTTTAACCAATAACTCGAAGGCAATTCCTCAAGGTGATGTGAAACAAAAAGATCGATTCCATACTCACCAATTTCAGTTCCAAGAGACTTTTTAATTGCTTCTAACGCTTTATGTTGGTTGCTCATTATTGCTTCCTTGTTTATAAGAGCTTTACTTGCATCTACAGGTATAGAAATAACATATAGCGAGAGCAAAAAAATACCGAATATACGCTTAATCATTACAGACACCTAACCCCCTCGTTAATAGGCAAAATTTAGTTGGCTAAAATTGTTGAGGAACGAAACACAGCCAACTGTATTCTATGATCTACCCCCGATAAAACGGACACATTTTATTTTACGCTGCCAGGGCTTCATATTCTATTGGAGAACAATAGTTTATCCCTGAGTGCATCCTCGAAACATTGTAGTATTTGTTAATGTAACTTCCAAGTGTTCCGCGCAGTTCTTTATCACTTTTAAATACATTACCTCGAATCACTTCTACCTTCATTGAATGGAAAAATGACTCCATATGCGCATTGTCAGTACATTTACCCGCTCTGCTTAAGCTATGTGTAATACCACTTCGTTTTAAAGCAGCTTGATAAACATGGCCTCGATACTCAAC
>OLHD01000044.1_pt1 | contig 31421 bp, 34 predicted proteins | sample 1609541 | NCBI WGS metagenome assembly OLHD01 (sample SAMN05416870, study PRJEB24817) | seawater metagenome | isolation source: Sea water | place: Canada:Atlantic | collected 2013-11
TAAAGTCAGCTCATCCTACATGGACACCTGATAACATCCGTTCAGCATTAATGCTGACAGCCGTTACAGATGTTCGTAAGGAAGATGGCACTACTGCTGCTGATTTCTTCGATATGGGCGCTGGTAGTATTCGTGTTAATTTAGCACATCAAACGGGTCTTCTAATGAACGAAACTGCAGCAAATTATACTGCTGCGAACCCTGGAGAAGGGGGAGATCCTAAAACGTTGAACATTCCTTCAGTTGCTAACGCAAACTGTGTAGGTTTATGTGACTGGACTCGTACTGTAACAGCAACAGCTGCAGGTACTTGGACAGTTGAAGGTGCTACAATTTCTGATGGTTTAGTTATTACAGCTACGCCAGCAACATTCACACTTGCAGAAGGTGAAAGCCAAGCTATTGCAATAAGTGTAGACGCAGTAGGAGCAGAGAGTGATGTTTGGTCATTTGGTCATGTAGTAATGACTTCACCTGATCATCCAACGGCACGTATCCCAGTAAGTGTGCAAGCTTCAAACGGTAATATTCCTAAAAAAGTTACTTTTGATGCAAATCGTAATGTTGATAGCTTCTTGCTAGAAGATGTTATGGCTGTAGAAATTACTGAGTTTACTGCTCGTTCTTATGGTCTAACTAAAGCAGACCAAGCAGAAGCAACATTAGCTGTAGATAGCGATAATAGCTCAGCTTATGACGACTTAGAAGATGGTATAAATATTACTATGTATACCGTTCCTGATGGTGCGAAGCGTTTTGTCGCTGAAATACTAGCTTCTGAATCTCCAGATTTAGACTTACGCGTAGGCTTAGATGCTAATGGCGATGGTATTCCAGATGAAGATGAAGAAGTAGGTATCAGTGCAACTGGTACAGCGCTTGAAAAAGTTGACTTGGTTATGCCAGAAGCCGGCAGCTACTGGGTTACTGTTCAAAACTGGGCAGCATCAGAAGAAGGCGCTGAAGATGCTTATACATTAGCAACTGCGATTGTTGACGGTGAAGCTGGTGATAACCTGTCAGTTGAAGCTGATGCAACGGTTCCTGCGTTAACTGAATTTGACTTACGTTTTAAGTGGTCACTTGACGGTGGTATGTATGGTGACATGTATTACGGCGCTGTTGATTTAGGTACAAGCATGGAACGTGCAGGTAACCTAGGTCTTGTATCAGTTGACCTTATGCGTGGAATGGACGATGTATCTATTTCAAGCAATGCTGATGCTTATATGGAACGCCAAGACCGTGTTGATTATGAAGTTAGTGTACTTGCAAACGTAACTCCTGGTGACCGTACTTACACAGTTAAAGCAACTGTACCAGCAGGTATGACACTTGATGAAGATTCAGTTACAGGTGATGCAGTAGTTGATGGCAATGACATTACATGGACATTACTACAAGAGTCCTTGTACGGCTTAGCTCCATTCTATACCATGACTAGTAATGTTGATGATGCAAGCTGTGCACTACCAAACTTTGGTGCAGGTGGCGCATATATTAACCTAGCAGACTTAGGTGTTAACCCTGGCGATGTAGAAGGTAATGACCAAGTTGGTTCATATAACATTAGCACTAACTTCTTAGGTAAATCTTTCTCATCATTCAATGTAACTGATGATGGTTTTGTTTACTTTAGTGGTGGCGCAGGTTCAGCACCATGGATAAACCAATTACTTCCAGATAGCGCTGAAGCAAATGACCTTGTTGCTCCAATGTGGAGAGACGGTCATATTGTTAAAGGCGATGCATCTGGTCTATCTGTTGCAAGTAACTCTGCTTATGCAATCATTGAATTTGACAACATGATGCATTGGTTAGGCGTTAACGGTTCAGCAGCTAACGGTATTGCACCTGGTGATATTGCAGATATCATGGACTTTGAAGTTGTAATCGAGCGAGCTACAGGTAACTTTATGTTTGCTTACGACAATGTAACTCATGATTGGGGTTCTAATTTAGGTGCTACAGTTGGTTATGAAGATGCAACTGGTACAAATGGTCAAGCAGATATTTATGCTGAATCAGTATGGGGTGGCGCTGAAGGTTCAATAAGTACTGTTGAATCAATCCAGTCAGGCTTAATCATGTGTTATACATTGACGGAGATAGCATCAGATCCAACAGTATTTAAGTTCTCAACTGAGATTTCAGATGACTTTACTGGTGGTCCAACTAATGTAGTTATCTCAAGCACTACTGATGATGCGAACACAGCCGAAGTTGTAAATGAAACAGGCGTTGTTATTCAAGTTGAAGGTGCTCCTACAGCAATGATTACAGGTAGCACTTCAGTTGTAGAATACGATAGTGTTCAATTAGATGCTTCAAGTTCATCTGATCCTAATGGTGATGCGTTAACTTATACTTGGGTACAGTTAGCAGGTACTCCTGTAAGCTTTAGTGCAAATGCTGAGTCAATTAGCTTTGAAGCACCAAAAGTATCAAAAGATGAAACTATCTCTTTCCAACTAATGGTTGATGATGGCAAAGGCAACTCAGATACAACTGTTGCTTCTGTGTCTATTGTTAACAAGAAAGAAAGTGGTTCATTCGGTTGGTTAATGTTACTACTAACTCCTATGTTATTTACACGTCGTAAAAAAGCGTAATATCATAGTTTAGGTTTCTCATAACCTAACTTCAAAAGCCATCAACAATATGTTGATGGCTTTTTTATTACTCGCAATTTGGGTAGGTCATCGGTAAAAATTTATCATTGATATGTTAACTATTTTTAATAACAACCTTCCTCCCACGCAGTGCAGAACTAAAACGTTGTGTTTAAGATAAGAGTATTTATTAGAATGCGATACCCACTATTCATTTTCATGATAAATTTAGAAGACATTAAATCACTCTGTTACAAATAAGAGTGTAAGTATCAGCACCTCCCCTCACCTACATAGCCTAAACACTATCTAAGTAGCGTATCATCCATAAGGCTCTATAAACCTATATCTGTGTTTCATATGTACCGCATAGCTCACTATTCACGTGCATAAAGACTTCGATAACCATTTAATTATTGTCTAAGGGAATATAGGATTCGTAATGAACATTAGCTGTCTGTTAATTATGGCGTGAACTAGATAAGGTTGAGGCCTTATAAGAATATAAATAAAGATGCAGGCAATAAAAAAAGCAGGTCTGATTACTCAGCCCTGCTTTGTATAAAACGATAACGTTAAAGTTTAGAAGTGTATTGTTGTTCCAACAAATAAACCGTCAAATTCAATGTTAGTGTATAAGTCATTTAAATCTTCTAGTTCTAACTTAACTGCTCGATAGCCAGCATTAACATTCACATCGATTAACATGTTATCGACAAGTTCATAGCTTACGCCAACTTCATAGTCGTAAAGTGTATGGTCATCAAATGATAAAAAGTTACCTTGTGCGTATAAGTTTAAGCCTGTTAGTGGCAAGCCTACGTTAGTGGCAACGTATAGCATAGGCACAACATCAGTCACCGCAATAGTATCGGATTGTGATACTGTGCCAGAGCTTGTTGTCACCTGTGTTGATACTGTAACGTCACCATCAAAATCACGTGCAGTAATACCAAAATCAAATGATAATAAATCGTTATCAAATAATTCATAATATAATGTGTAATCAACATAGCTTACATCGAAGTCAGCATTAACATCAGCACCGCTAAGAAAAATTTCATCATCAAAATCAAAGTCAGTATCAAGAGTAGTCATACCGTTAGTTTCTAATGACGTAGAAGCAATACGAGCGTTTGGAATTAATGGTAGTGGATGTTCAAAAGCAACAAAAAAGCTATTTTGCTTTTCATCTACTAAGTTAAAATCAACTAGTGAGCTACCGTCACCAAATGTGCCTGAAGCTTGGTTGTCCCATATTTGGCCACCTAAATAAATGCCTAAGGCATCAGCTTGTACATTGGTTGATAAAACTGTGGCAAGTGCTGCCGCTAACGCAATTTTTTTCATTTTTTTACCCTTGACTTAATAAGTCGTTTAAATCAATCAGTGCAGCATTTGCACGTGATATATAATTTGCCATTACTAAAGAATGATTGGCTAACATGCCGAAACCGTCACCATTTAAAACCATTGGGCTCCAAATTGGCTCTTGGCTGGCTTCTAATTCTCTAATAATCTGTTGAACACTAACTTTAGCATTTTTCTTTTCTAAAACGTCATTAAAATCTATTTCTATTGCTTTTAAGAAATGTAATAAAGCCCAACAAGCGCCGCGTGCTTCATAAAACTCATTATCAATTGCCCACCAGCTAGTTTTTATTTGCATGCTAGAAGCGGTGTTTGTAGACTGCTGTGCAACACTGTCACCAGCAAGATCAACATTAATCTGCTCACGGCCAACGCTGGCGCTTAAACGTTGTGAATAGCTACCTAAGCGTTTTGTTGCTTCTTGAATCCAACCACGTAAATTGTCTGAACGAGCATAAAACTGTGCTGATTGATTATTTACCTGAGTTAACGCCGTGCGGTAAGCATAAAGTTCATCAATAGCTTTTTGATATTGTCCTTCGGCACTTGGAATCGCCCAACTAGTGTGGTCAATATTAAATTGTGGTTGTGCGACTTTTAAATTCTTATTTTCAGCTGACTGAGACTGCGAACGACTAAACTCTTGACGCATTACCAACGCCATATCTCTAACCATTTCCAGTGCGCCAAATTCCCATGCTGGAATATTGTCTAATAACACTGATGGTGGAATAGCATCATTTGCTAAATAACCGCCCGGTTTATTTAACAATGTTTCAGTCACTCGAATCAATGCCGTTGTCGTTGTATAACCAACCACTGGTGCTACATTTTCAGCCGTCGCCGCTTTTGTTACTTCAGCACGAATATCTAATTGGTCTGGTTCAAAGCTCCAATAAACACCGAGGAAATATAGAAATATAAAAATACCAGCGAACGCAGACACAACTGCTTTTGTCGAAATATTAACACTCATATTTTACTCCTAATGATGGTGATGTTTCTTCTGCTTAAGACCTTTGATCAGATAATTCACATCAATGCTCGACTCGTCGTCGAAATGCAACGTTATCTTAATATTTTCTTTAGCTTTTAGTGGTTGTTTTAAATCAAAAATCATCAAATGAAAACCTGATGGCTGAAATACTGTGCTGTCTTTAGCTAATATTTCTACATATTCACGCTGACGCATTTTCATTAAACCATTTTCCATGGTGTGCTCGTGAATTTCTACGCGATCACTTACCGAACTTGATGCGGCAATCAGTCGTAAATTATTTTTAGAAACATTATTTAATGTCATATAGGCAGATGAAATTGTTGTGCCGGGAATACTTTCTCGCGCATAACTATTTTCAACGACCATATCGTTGCTCTCATTCGCAAAAACACTATTAACAAGAACACTACAAATTAATAATACCAGTGTAAGTACTGGTGCAAATACATTCCTCATAAGCTGTTATACATCCCTTTTATTCATATTATGATTCTTCAACACCATTGTAACTAAGCTGGAAGAAAATGGATAACTTAATTAATTCAAATGAGAAAAATGCCGTTCTTTGTACGCCCATTAAAGGCAATAAAAACATAAAATAAGTGTACAAAAAAAGCCAGAAGCTTAAGCCGCTGGCCTCCCATTAAAAACCGTCAATATACTCTCGAGCGGAACAAGTAACCGACCGCAATAGCTTATTTTAATAACGACTTAACCAACGCGTTTTTTTAATTGCTTTTTAAGTTTTTTCTTTAATTTTTTAACTTTATCTTCTAATTCTTCATCTTCACTAATATCTATTTGAGCAATAAAGTCAGTTGCTTTTGTTAACTCTTTCTCTTCAATATACAGCTGCGCTAAGCGATACCTCACCCAAGGTTGGTATTGCTTTTCAGCTAAAGGCAATGCCTGTGTTAAGGCATTAATACCTAATGCGGCTTCTTCGCCTGACTTTACCGAAACCTTACCTTGTTGATACAAAGCTTGCCCTTTTTTCTCATCATCTTTAGCAAACTGAGCAGCAAAGGTTAAATCTGTTCTCGCTTTACCCCAAGCTTCACTGGCAATATTTTCCATCGCACGGGCAAAATACAAAGTGCCGCTTTCAGGGAACTTTTCAAAACCTTCAGCCATAGTTTGTTTCGCAAGTTCAGGCTTTTCAGTTTTCCAATAAACGTTAGCAATTTGGCTATAACCTTGCTCCGCATCATATTTTTGCAATTGTTTAGCATAAACTAAGGCTTCTTCTGTATCACCACCAGCAATGCCTGGGGCATTTAAATGAAAGCCAATTAAGGTATTAAGTGCGTCTTGATGATCAGGTCTTAATTCAACCGTTCTTTCCATCGCTTTAATGAAATCTTTCGCATAGCCAAGTTTTGAAAAAATACTGGCTTTTTGCGCCATAATCACTGCGCTAACGCCCAAGTAATAGTTCACATCAACATTGTTTGAATGCTGCTCAAGCATATCTTCAAAATAGTCAAAAGCATCTTCTGTTTCATCTTTTGCAATTAATAGACGCCCTACAAGTATTTGTCCGTCAACACTCGCTTTTTCATCTGCCGTTAGGGTACTAAATGCTTGTTCAGCTAATGCCGTGTCGTTCGCTTTAAATACTTTTTTCACTGACGTAATATCGGCATGACTTGCCATACTAATTGAGGTGAAAAGTGCTAATGCAATTAATTTCTTCTTCATTTAACTTCCTGTTTTTTTATTATGCTCAAATTTACTCTGGTTAATATTGTACGGCTCTTTTATCTCGGGTAACCAACCAAATAACGATTGCTACCAATATGATAGGCCAAAAAACACCTACCAATAGCATTGCACCACCACCTAGCAGCAACATAGCAACAAAAATTAACGAACCAAATACGCTCATCGCTATCGCTAAAGCAACCAAAACTAATAAAACGACAACTAGTGCTGAGATACTAATTGCCTTTAAAGGTTCAATTAACCTCTCGCCCATATAGATATCAACATCAAGTAATTCAATCAAGCTAACACCCAACACGTAAGTTAAGAACATGGTGGCAAAAATTGCTAAAAACAAAGACTTAAAAAAAGTCATAGTGTTCTCCTTTTCATACAAAAGCGCTTAATAAGCTACTTATACACTTAGTGCTTCACTACCCTAAACACCTTAAAGGCGACGAGTTTTATTAGGTATTAATAACGTAGCCACTAAGTAAGCAACACCAGTTGCAACAGGGAAAACTAGTAACGCAGCAATAGCGCCAACTCTAACCGCAATACGAGGCACATTGTAATGCTTAGCAATACCACCACACACACCAGATAACTTTTTATGAACTAGGTCTTTAGTTAAGGTTTTATTAACTGAATATTCGCGATTAAAACTCATTATTTACTCCTCATGTCCAACTTTGGCTTCTTGAACATTAACTTTAAAAAAACTAACAGCCCGGCGCCGATAAAGAAGCTAACTACCGGCGTTATAAACATAACACCAGCAATTAACCACAATGAAGATGCCACACTAATACCTCTACGCTTTATTAACCGTTAACAACTTTTTTCTTAAGTTGTTCAAGCTCTTGCTCGATGTTTTCATCGTTTTCAAGCTCACGAAATTGGCTATTCAAGTCTTTCGCTGATGTCATGTCGTAGGCTTCAACTTCCGCTTCAACACGGTCAATCTTCTGCTGGTAGCGCTCAAACTTACTAATGGCTTCATCAATATTATGCACCGCTGCTTTTTCGCGAACTTTTAAACGAACTTCTGCAGACTGCTGACGAACTCGGTAAGCTTCTTGTTTACGCTTGGCTTCAGAAAGCTTTTCTTGCAAACGTTGGCCGTCTTGCTGCACTGCTGTTAAATATTCGTCAAACTGGCTTAACTCTTCATTAAATTCGGCAAGCTTTTGGGCACAACTTTGTTTTTCAACTAAGGCAGCTTTTGCTAAATCTTCACGGCCTTTGGTCAAGGCAAGTTCGGCTTTTTGCTGCCAATTAGCAACACGACTTTCCATATCGCGAATATTGCGCATTACCGTTTTCTTTTCCGCAATATGTTTAGCGGCTGTTGAACGAACTTCAACTAATGTTTCTTCCATTTCTTGAATGATCAACTTGATCATCTTCTCTGGGTTTTCAGCCTTGTCTAACATTGAATTAATGTTCGCGTTAATAATATCTGTGAATCGTGAAAACATGCCCATGGTATTTCTCCTGTTACTCTTCTGAAGTTTGTTGTTTTTGTTGACGTAATTTAGTTTGCTTTGACACTGCAGCTACTTCTTGTGGCTTCACGGTTGTGTAGCGTAGTGAAAAACGGTTTAATTCAGCCTTAATAGAATTTGATAGTTCCGCTGATAAATCACGTGCGGCCTTTTGTCCCTGTGCCTGTATTGTTGCTGCTAAACTACGATCTAAAGATGCTTCTTCTGCTGAAGCGCTAAAAGTAAATAGCAACGTACAAGATAATAAAACGGTGCTTAAAGCTTGTTTACTTGGTAAAAGTTTCATTATTGATATCCTTATGTCAGTAACATGAAAAGTTAACGATTAACCTTTCTTGTTGATTTCTGATATTACTATTACAAGTGCTGTGCCAACTGATAAAAACTTTTTAAGTCACTGTTATTTATCTATTTATACAAAAACACGAGAAACATGGAATTTTACGACATAATATGTCGCACGATAAAGTGGTCAATATAAACACATTAGTTAGTGAAATTGACCAACAGATATTTGATTATTTAATTGGAGGTTTTCGAAAGACAGGTAACGACAATGAAGCTGAATGTTTTTAGCCGTAAAAATAAAAATAGCAGTGATAAAAATTGCGGATAAAAAGTAAGAATAAAAAGCAAGAATAAAAGTGGCAGCGCTAACTGCCATCATACGAATAACAAGCTTGTGGCTAAATAACCTTAACTAGCCTTTTTCAACTTGTGTATGTGGCAATGCTCCCCACTCACTCCACGAGCCGTCATAAACACGAACATGTTCTAAACCACTTATATCAGCTGCCAAAGCTAAAATACAAGCCGTAACACCTGAGCCACAGCTCATAACCATCGGCTTATTTGCGGTATTTAACTGTTGAAAAATTTTAGTCAGTTCATCTGCCGACTTAAACAAACCATGATTCGAAACATCGAATAACTCACCGAAAGGCAAGTTTTTTGAACTTGGAATATGTCCACTACGCACGCCTGCACGCGGCTCCGCAACAACACCGCGGAAACGATCATTAGCTCTAGCGTCTAAAATGACTTCTTGCTGCTTATCTATTTGCTGCTCAACCTCGCGCCAATCACAAAAGTAATTCTCCTGCGCATTTGCAACAAAGCCCCCTTTCACATTACTTTTAGCATTATCTTTTGCAAGGCCATCAGTATTCCCATCAACACCAGCGCTAGTTACTGGCTTATTCAACGACAGCCAATAAGGCAAGCCGCCATCTAATACCGCAACATTTTTATGCCCCATCGCTCGAAACATATACCAAGCTCTTGCCGCTGAAAATAATCCAAGGTCATCATAAATTACAATCTGACTTTGTTGGTTAATACCCAAGGCTTGCGCGGCACGTTCAAAATGTTCAGCACCTGGCATAGTGTGTGGCATGTCACTATCAAGGTCAGAAAAGTCTTGGTTTAGGTCAAAGCGGCGAGCCTTCACAATACAATGCTCAGGCCAGCTATGCGTTGGTGCTTTCATTTTTCCTACAGGGGGAATGCTAGCATCTAGCACAACAAGATCTTTACAGCCCAAAATGGCATGTAAATCGGTACAAGAAATTAACTGTTGAAAATAAGTCATATGCTGAGGAGTTTACTAATTAACATTTAGCAAAATTAGCTGAGATTAATCGTAAAGTACAGCGTTTACACTTGAGAAGTTTCCGCCTAAGTGGCAAGAAATCAGACAAAAAGCCTGACAACGAAAAGTAGTAGGGGTTAGCAAGTCAAAAGCAAAAGTATTTAAGTAGCAATTAACCTATCAATTTGTTTTGTAGGTTAGTGAAACCCAAGGTTGTATCAGAATCTACGATACTAACCTTGAGACAATATAGACTTTTTCCCTTGCTCTAAGCGTGCAACAACAAAAGACGTCGCCAACATACAAACACCGGGTAACATAAATAGGGTAAATAACATGGTTAAGCTTGGCATTGCATCATTCCTTTTTAGCAGTTTAAACAGCTGTAATTTATAACTTGTTACTAGTTAAGTTGCATAAACACTTACAAAGGTTGTGCCAAGGATCGAACTATTTGTTAGTTCGTTGTTTTTTAAGTGAATTTAATTTTTACAAAATAATGTGATTTGTTAAAAACACCCTAATAGATAAGCGATGTGGTTAAATTAACTAACTTATAGTGAATTTAAAGTTGAACAGTGAAGAAAATAGCATTAATGCTAATAATGTCCCGAAATCGAGAAGTCATATACCGATATCGGGATTTTTATAATCTCGCACACCGGCGTTAACTTAAAGGTGTAACAAATGAAAAAAGCTTTGGTTAAGCTATGCGAACAAATTACACGTTTAAATTACACGCTTAAATTACACGCTTAAATTACACAGCTAAGTTTAAGTCAGGGTTTAGCTGTATAACTCTTGCAAAGGCTTGTTGCAAAATATCGCCTGACACTGCTTGGCCGCTACAGTTTTCGCTTAAAAAACGACGGAACTGCTTTGCACCCGCTAAGCCATTACATAAACCTAACATATGTCTTATGACATGCCATGCGCGACCACCATTAGCAACGTGATAGTCAATATATGGCACCATCTCATTAATAACCGCTTGTCGTGATTTAACCGACTCATTCGCTTGCCAAATAGCATTGTCAGCTTCTACTAGCATATATGGGTTCTGATAAACCTCTCGGCCGATCATCACGCCATCAATGTGCTGCATATGCTCATTTGCTTCAACAAAGCTTTTTATACCGCCATTTATCGAAATTTCTGTTTTGGGGAAATCTTGTTTAATTTGATAAACACGTTGATAGTCTAACGGCGGAATATCTCGGTTCTGCTTAGGGCTTAAACCACTTAACCACGCCTTGCGCGCATGAATAATAAAATGCTGGCAACCTGCAGCGCTTACCGTAGTCATAAATTTATGTAAAAACTCATAACTGTCTAAATCATCAATACCAATACGAGACTTAACCGTAGTAGGAATACTAGTAGCGTTTTGCATACTCGATACACAATCAGCGACTAGTTGTGGTTCAGCCATTAAACAAGCGCCAAACATACCGTTTTGCACGCGGTCAGACGGACAACCAACATTAATGTTAATTTCGTCATAACCTTGTTGCTCAGCAATTTTTGCACACTCAGTCATCGCTTTTACGTCGCTACCACCCAGCTGTAACACTACCGGATGTTCTTGCTGGTTATATTCAAGGTAATTGCCTTTGCCAAATAGAATTGCTCCTGTGGTTACCATTTCGGTATACAGCACAGTGTGCTTCGACATTACACGATAAAAATAACGACAATGACGGTCAGTCCAATCAAGCATGGGTGCAATGGAGAGCTTATGACTTATTGAATTTGTTGAATTTATTGGTTTTACTGGGCTAGACACTTTATTACCTTACAATAACTACTGTATAAATTACCATGAGTTGCGTTGAATTACCTTCAATTTCGATCTATGGTACACCATATGTACACCATAAAAGAGTAGGATTTCTAATGGCATCATTCACAATTACAAAACGCGCCAAAGCTAATGGTGACTTCAGTTACCGCTGTGGAATCGTTGTTAAAAAAAACAATGCGATTATACACCGAGAATCTAAAACATTCCGTAAAAAAGAATTAGCAAGAATTTATGGCAAAAAACGCGTCCAAGAAATTGAAAACGAAGAAATTGGAATTAAAAAAGCAATATCGATTGGTAACTTAATAGACCTATATATTGAAGATGAGCACTTATGGGGTAGCACAGGTAGAACTAAACGTTACGTAATCCAAATGCTCCGAGACTGTGACATTGCTAAAACACAAAGTAACAAGCTAAAAACCAGTGATTTAATCAGACACTGTAAAGAACGTATTGAATCAGGAACAAAGCCGGCAACCATTTATCACGACATGTCATATTTGCGTGCAGTCATGAAAAAAGCCTATCCAGTATTTGAGATTGAAGCCAATTATCAAATTTTTGAAGAAGCCTTACCTACATTGATTGATATGAAGTTAATAGGAAAAAGTGAGAAAAGAACTAGACGGCCTACTCTTATAGAAATAGATAAACTAAAAGCTGCCCTCACAATTAGAGAAGGCCAAAAAGCCAATGGAAAGGTAAGAATTCCATACAATGACATATTAGACTTTAGCATTTTATCTTGCATGCGAATTAGCGAAGTATGTGGATTAAGATGGGAGGACTTAAACCGAGAACATAAAACAATTTTGATTCGAGATAGAAAAGATCCAAGAAAAAAGAAAGGTAATCACATGATTGCACCGTTATTAGGTGAATCATTTAACATTGCTATTAGACAGCCTCAAAATTGTGAGTTCATATTCCCTTATAAATCCCGAAGCGTAAGTGTTGGCTTTCAACGTGTACGTAATGAATTGGGTATTGAAGATTTAAGGTATCACGATTTAAGACGTGAAGGAGCAAGTAGGCTATTTGAGCAAGGCTACTCCATTGAAGAAGTAGCCCAAGTTACTGGTCATAGGAATTTAAATATTTTGTGGCAAGTTTACACTCAATTATTTCCACATAAATTACATGAGAAATTATTATGAGATTACACTTAATCACGCTTAATATGCACAGTCCCCCCACTTTTAACTGGGATATTAAGTAGGTTATTTACAGGAGCCAGAGGTGCAGCAATCAAAGCCGAGGATCCAGTATCAAGAGCATTAATGACTGCAGGAGGCTGACTAAGAAATACGGCCTGCAATTCATTAAATTGAGCAGTATAGGTAAGACCTGAAATAAAATTGCTAACAGATGCTATAGATGCAGCACTGTTTCCATTTTTAACAACATGATAAAGACCATATATATTATTTTCGGTAACTATAACTCCACCTAATACTTCAGAAACCTTCTGTATCAATAAAAGTAAATGGCTTTGCTCTTTCGGAACTACAAATTTAGCAGCACTCATAGCATCAGCAACCATTTGATCAATTTTTACGGACGAACATATAGTGGCATAATCATAAATTCTATTGGCAGCATCTGTAAATGAAGATGGAGCACTCGAAGTTGTATACTCATATTGAGCATCTAGTGCTTTTTCAAGTAGAAGTAGAACATCTTTAGCATTTGGCCCCATTAAATAGTAATTTTGATATAACTCAGAGCTGCCAATTAGAAAAGCACTAGCTAAGGCTAATCTCTCAAAACTATCGGATGACGCCCCATTAATCCCCATAAGCCCCGTTGCTAAAACCGTACCCAATAAATATTGCTCTTTCGTGTAGGAATTATCGTGGCTTTGCTCAACAACAGAGATAATAGAATTTAAACAATGTGTTTTAGTTAACATAAGACCTTCATAAAAATAATTATTTAATTCAGTCACCGATATAGCAGTTCCAGCTATAACCTTAGAGCGTATATTTGAATATCCCGGAAAGTCTAAATCTGCATTTCCATCAAAATCCGTAGCTTTCAAATGTTCGATTGAAACATACTTATGAGAATCAAAATCTCTCGATGCACAACCTGATAACAAAAGAGCCACTAAGAAATAAAATTTATAATACATTCAACAGTCCTTATTAATAAAAATCCATTATTAAAAGTAATTCACAGCCTGCAATAACTCAAGAAATTAAAATACTTTACCCCCGTATTACTAGAACGGGGGTCGCTTCGCTCAATAGAACACTTGAACCTATAAAACATACAAATCCATAAAATAACCTAGCCAGCAGGTGCTGCCATAAACTTCTGAAGCTGATTAACAGACTTTTCATAAACCTCCACATTCTCAGTTAACTGGTTCACTATTGAAATCAATGTCTCCAATCTCCCCTCCGTAACTTCTCCTTTAGCTGACAAATCTGCAATTTGTTTTTTTATCTCATCAAGTGACTGCTGTACACCAGAAGGTCCTTTTGGACCATCAGGTACAGGACTACCATAATCCCCTTCTCTTGTTGGTGGCCAAATAGTATTTTCTATTAACTTCAAACGATCACTATGTTTAACGAGTACTTGCTGAAAGCTAGCTATCTCTTCAGCATTTATGTTGCTTGCTTCATCTTTCATACTTCCTCCTATTGAAAAAATGACTGAAAGTGACATTGCCGCAAAAGCAAATGCCGAGGTAGTCGCTCCTCTACGATTCCTATTATTAAGAGCAATTAAACTATCAACCTTGCCTGATATTTCTTGATTATATAAATATCGATTCACCCAAAGGTCAAAAACAGACTTTAAAACTAGAATTACGAAAGCTATATAATTGGCAATTAATGAATAATTTATGTCTACCAGTAAGTTATCAATTACGAACAATGCCTTATCCTCTAGTAAAGTAATTTAGCCCATTTCAACCCCAAATTTTAAATAGAACGTGAACAAGTTCACAACCTTAGTAAAATTTCGCGTTCGCGTTTAATGATCGGGTTCTTGAGATATATTGTGCATATGCACACGGTTAACGATGTTGAATTCTGCTGATTGATTCCACGCTTTAAGAAGTGAACTAAATTCCTTTAGCTCATGAATTGTGGCGGTTTGGTTTAAGACTTTATCCGATAAGTAATTAAAGCGATTGAAGTTCTCTTGCGTCATGACAAACACTCCTTGTTCAATAAGTACACTCACAATTATTGTACATATCTCGAACATATCAAGTAAGTTTGTCACTGCGCTTTGGCTCTGCGTCCTTGCTCAGGCTTCGCCGTCCTTTTCGCCATGCGCTTAGTGACTAGAGAGAAGCGATAACTGATTCTTTATTAACACGATTTGATGAAGGGGTGTTGTCGACTGGTGTATTATCAATAAATTTAGGTGTGCAATAGACAATGCGTTTACGTTTGCCACTGGAGAGTTCAACGGCACATTCATTGATAAAATGCACCTTGATACCGAAATATTGCAAGTCGGTACTGTTGAGCGCTATTTCATTTTGTTTGTCTTTAAGCGTAAAAAAATACTCTTTGTACTTCTTGTCTTTGTTTAGCACGACGTCCAAATACCCCGTAAAATAAATCGTCTCGGCATTGTAGGGCAACCTCAAAGAAACAGTGTTGCTAGTAGTATTCTGACTATCGTCATTAATAACAGGAGAGCCAGAAATCCTTTGGCCAGTTTCAGCAGAAACTTGAGTGGCTTGTTGAGTGCTCGTTTCATCCAATAAAGCGATACCTTGGCGCCCTTCGTTAATAAAGAAATACCATGTCGCATAACCGAAGCACAAAAATAGTAAGGCGATAGTAACAATAAGCGTAGGATCTTTGAGGATGTTAACACCTCGTCGCTTGGTGATGTCTCCGGTACTGGTGCTGCGATAGCATTTGTGGACTTCAACGGGAATGCGTCGCCATTTGATGGTGGTGGATTTGGTGACGGACTCACCGCTAGATTTTGGGGAGTGCTCATGATAGCGAGGTTTCCTATAAAAGAAGGGAATGAAATCGAGTGAATCAAAGTACTTATACTTGTAGGCATATTGGCAAACACTGCGCACAAGCTTGTGTATTTCGGTTATCTCAGGCGTACAGTAAATGATATCCCAGTTGTATTTGCGGTGACGCATGTTGGCTTCACGCATATTTTTGGGGTAGAGAATTAAGCCATTTTCATCAAGGATAAGCTCGCCAGTATCATCGACTGAGCCTTCATCAACAGGTGGTGTAAATTCCCGAATAACTTGCTGATAATGTTCGTAGTACTTTTTAGGTAAATGGCCTTTGATGTTTTCAATGCCTTTGGAATCTAGCTCAATCGGTTTAAAGACAGTGGAGTCATTAGGAAAGACATCTTGTACTTCGTCCATGATGATAAAGGCGCCAACAGGCATCCACCAAAACCATCGACGCCATAAGAACATGCCCTCTTCGGATTGACTCGATAAACGCCACACATCAGCCGTTTCAGGAAAGACTTCATCAAGCTCTATCTCGATTGACTCTTTTGTTAAGATACCTTCAATGTTGGTGACAACAACACGACCTGCACGTAAGGCGGGAAGGACTTCATACCAAAATGCACTGGCAGATTTAAAAGAGCCAGGAGGGCCATGAAAGATGGAAGCGGCCATTAGTTAAAAATCCCCATGACAAATTTAGTAACGTAGGCTTGAAAGACAAGGTTAAGTGCATCGATTAAGCGCATATCAACCAGTGCTTGTCTAACATCAACGGGTAAGCCTGACATTTGGGCGGTAATTTGCGACATGATGTTTAAGTCTTGAATAATGACTTTGGCAACACCCCACGCGAACTTCATGCTTTCAAGTTGCAGGTATATTTTCACTTTCACTAACCGGATAATTGCCCATGCAAAAAAGCGTTGCATCATGGTCGGTACATCATCAAAGAAAAACCCCCATAGCTCTTTAAAAGAGTCCGCTATCATTTGTGAAGTCCCCGCTTCATCTTGGTAGGTTGACGTTGATGAAGGAGTGAGTCCACCATCTTGAGCAAACACCAGTATTGGCAGGAGCAGTAAGGTAAAAAACAATAGTGTTGATAAGTTAAGTTTCATCAGATTTCCTACTTTCGACTGCCAAGCAGGATAAAACCCGCAATGACAGAGGCGATAAACATGATTGGTCCAGCGAGTAAGGCGAAGTATTGTGAGAAACGACTGAGTGACATATCAACTGAGCCGTAGGTTAAATCAAGTGAACGTGCTTGGTAACCGGAAGAGCTAGGCACTTGAATACTGAATAAACTCGCCCCTTCTGCACGAATAGTGTTGAACTGGGTCGTTAGCTCAGTTTTTAAGGCTTCAATTTCTGCTTTGAGTGCTGTGGTGCTGTTCGCATCGAACAGGCTATTGATTTTTGATTTACTCGGTTTGGACGCATTAGTGGTGTAACTTTCTTTTTCTTCCTTAAGCTCATCTAATTTAGCAACAACGGAGCCAATACCACCAGAGCCTTTACCTGTTAAGGTTTTAATCTCTCCAACGAGCTTAGCATTGGTGCTTTTAATGGTAGAAATTAGCGCATCATTACCTTTGCGTAATGAGTTATCTAAGACTTTTAAATTGTCGTTAGTTTCTTGGGCAAGTGAGGCAACGTCTTGTATACCTTTTTCAGTATTATTTAATGGGGCATTAGGGTCGGGCTCCCACGTACCTCCCGCATCAAGACAAGCGAAACAGCCGCCGCTCGTACCAACAGAGCAAGTACCAGAAATAGACGTAGCAGGACAAGAAGTATCGGTATAATCACCAGACTTATCCCAAACACCCCCTAGTTCTTCACAAGCGCCTTTGTATGCAGAGCCTGCAACGACAGAGCATGTACCGTTAGGGTCAAAATAGTCAGAATCACCTTCCCCCACATCAGGATGCTTGGAAGCATCACACATAAATAAAGTATCAAAAGAGAGACAGCCTTCGTCGCAAACTTCATTCGCACCGGAGCCCGTACAATGTTTAGATTTATCAGCCGCGCAGTAGTTACCCTGTCCAACATTCACACATTTATCGTTTTCATCACCGACCCCTTGATTGTCATACGGTGGATTTTCAGAGTTAGCACAGCCTAAAGGGTTAGCCGAGGTGCCTTGATAATAGGAAAAACCCCCACCCTGTACCATTTCAACATTGCAAGAGTTACCCGTAGGTGATGAATAACACATAGTAGCAGCTGAGTTATTACCAGAATCTAAAACAAGATTAGAGCAGTTATTATCAGCGCGATTTGCATCAGCAAGGTCGTCATTATATTTTTGTAGTTGCGCAGGGTCATAACAAAGAAACTCTTTTTCGCCAACAAAGTGCATAGAAGTGTAATTAGGAAAGCCATTGGGCGGACATTGGTCAGAAACCGTAGGCTGAGGATTTCCTACATGATAATTTGCGCCGTGTCGGTATTCAGCACAAGTGCCTGAATAACTTAATCTAGCCGTTGTTACTTCATATATGGCATTAATGCCGTAACTTATTCGCTCATGTTCAAATCGCTTTGAGCCATTACCACATAAATACGGATAGGTAGTCGACTGAAAAGCAGACTCTACAACACTCTTGCACTTATCAATAACAGCGTCTAAATTTTCCGTTTGACCATCGACAACAACCTTACCTGCCAGTGAGCCGTAAATAGTACAGCTGAACTCAGTAGATGAATTTTGTTTAGGTGCTTTTAAATCAATCGTTCCATCTTCAAACGGGTTTGGAGGTTGTTCAACCTCTTGAGAATAACTAAAAAAAGAAGTAAAAAATGAAGCAAAAAAAGCGACTATAAAAGCCGCTCTTAATGTCATGTTGCGCCGATTATGAACTACGAATTCCACTCGAAAAGCCCTCGATAAAACAGTATGTAAAAATAGACGCGAACATGATTGAGGTCACCATGGTAGTGGCTTACTTGCGAATTAAGCCAAGTACAACACCGATACCTGTAACCACTGAGGCGATAGCGATAACCACAACAGCCGCTGCCGTTGTATTGGTTGTGCCATCATTACCTGCCGCGTTAATAGCAACAGAGTGGTCGACTGCAAATGAGCTAGCAGACGCTAAAGCAACAGTTGCACCAGTAGCGATTTTGAAACGTAAGTTTTTTAGTTTAGACATTGTATTTTCCCCTTAAAGGATTGTTTAAAAAGTTAAGTTGTCAGGTCTTTCCTAATAATCGAGCCACGCGACCTGTACCGTGACCTGATATAAATCCGACTAAGCAAATGGCGTTAAATAACGCAAAGTCCTCAACCGAAAATTCGAATAAGCCGATGAGTGTGGCGATAATGGAGTCTGCATTTATCGCGTCATAATCTGACTTGGCCAGTAAAATCATGCCGCTTGGACACGTTTCTACTGAGGTACTATCAATCCTTAAATTTCCGTTGCTAAGTTCACGTACGCAATAAGCGGCTTGTGATTGGGCGCTAGCGAAAATAAGGAACAAGAGTAAAAAAACTTTCATTAGGCTTTTTTCTTAGAAAGCATGAGTGCCGCGCTATCAAGCTTTTTATCAAAGTCATTAACCACCATTTTTCTAAACACCAAATTCATAAACGCAGGGTCACAATGAAGTTTGAATAAGGCGAATTTAACTTTCAGCTTGAAGCGGCTCATCAGTTAGCCCTACTTAACCAACTCAAAACCTGACACGATATTGCGCGCTGGGTTTTCAGGGTCGGCATCAAGAATTAGGTTAATTGGTTGTAAGAACGGGCAGTTCTGTTTGAAGTTGTTGTATAGGCCAACATCAAAGGCCATGTTCACTTCTTGCGTATCAAAGCCTGCTTGTTGAATATTGTGTTGCTCGTTTTGAAAGTCTTGCGCAGGTTTAGCGTAAGTCACGTTAGCGAACTGATACGGTTTAGGCGCACCTGATTTGTTTGATGTACCTGAGCCAAGTTTTACGGATAGAACAACAATGTTTTTAAGTACTGACATAATAATTTCCTATGTTTCGTTTAGGTTGGTTGAAGTTGATTTAGGTATTCCTGCTCGGTTATCGAAATGGATAGCCTGTCAGGGAGCCACGTTTTGCTGTAAGGCTCTGTAACACCAGTTAAGAATTTTTGAATAATGTCGCTGTCTGACATATCGCACAGTACGCGCATCATGTTGATAGCTTTACGGGTTGAAATAACTTGGTTTTCAATAATGCGGTCTATGGTCATTTTGGCCTTTTTGATTGAGGTCTTAATGACGTTTTGCTCGGCATTTAAAAACGCTAATGCCGGATATGCCCCTGCTAGGTATTCGCTCGGTTTAATCATGGTATCGAGTGGAATAACGCGTTGACTAGAATGTAGCTCTAATTCCCAACGTACCCATTTATCGTTTGGGTCACCCATTTGAATGCCCTTCTCATATACACGTAATAACTTGCCTGACTCACGTGAGCCAACATAAAGTGAACGGCCTTTATCAGGAATAAAGCGATAGTCTTTGCAAAGCTCTTTAACAACTTTTTTGGTTAAGTGGCCTGATTCGATATACATGTATGAGGCAGGACGACCACCAGAGCAGAAGCCACCTTTTTTGGCATACTTGCGCGCGACGTTAATAGAGCGAGTACCTGCAAAATCATCGTGAGCTAAATCAATACGGGTAATTTTGATTTCAGGAATGTTTTTAATTTCTTCATGTAGACGGTGTAAATCTAAGGCGTCACAGCCTAAGCCCATGAACGACACATAACAGCCAAGGTTTTTACCACCCCAACAGATAATGCCTGCATGCTCACCGTCAGCGTAAAGGTTGGCTGAGTAGGTGTAATTGAAACGGCCATTACTATTGTTTTGTACTGTCCACATGTAGGTTTCACTTGTGAAGACATGATTTAACCGGCACACGAAACGTTCGGCTTCACCGCAACATAAGGTATCAAGCATATTGATACCGATGTTATCGAGTAGATTATCGAGTCGGTCACCATATTTAGCCGCGGTATCAACTTCTAATTCGCCCTTGAGCATGTGTGATAATTCATAACGGGCAGCGACTTCACTTTCGGCAAGTGTCAGGCTTGATAGGTCTAAGTTTTTATAACTGCGCGCGTTGTATTCACGGGTAATGTTTCTACAAGCATCATCGTAAATATCGAGTATGTTTTGATAGGCAGCCGTATCGAATGCATTAACACTAATGAGTTGTTCGTTCTTAGTGCGCTCTAATACATTAAGGCGACGCGATAAGGTGTTTTCTTTGGCCTCAGAAATAATACCTGTTTTGACACAAGCGCCTATTTTGGCAAGGTGTTTAATACGTAGTAATTCATTAGGTGACCACGTCAAAGAAAGTGCATCAACTTTACAAGGTATGTTTGACACTTGATTGTTTCTACTGCTCATCAAACACCCCCGCTTCATGTAGCTCTTGCCAGTTTTCATCAGTGACTTCGATTAAGTTAAAATCTTGACCGTAGATGGGTTGCAGGAAGGCAATCAACGACATTAAATTCGAAAAGTGATGCACTTGGCCTTGGTGCTGAATAGCCACATCGCCCCATGCTTCTTTTTGAAAATAGATATCTTTAGTTGCTGAGTAAGGCACTTACTGTTATTCCTTTAAACATCTGTTTTTAATATTTATTTGCTTAGTGATTTATTCATTTTTCACTAAACAAACTGTTAATTTTCTTGTCTATACGCGATACTGAAATTTATTAGCGCTATAGGTTGTGTACTTGTTTCCACTCGTTTTGGGCGGCTGAATATCGTTTGTCGATATAGTCAGCAAGGTCTTCAATTTTGATAAGTGTTGGGCTTCGTTCTGAGTCACGTAATTTGAACGTTGGTATTGGAAAGTCGCACCCTTTTACTTTTTGCTCTGCTGTTTTGGGTTTGATGCCAAAGAATTCTTCGCATACGAGTTTCAGTTCGATAACCGGAGTTTCAAAGCGAGCCAACAATGCAAAGTTTGTATTCATATAACACCTATGTAATTATTTACGGTTAAAGCAATTCAAAGCGATTCGCAGACATCCAACCGTCCCGTTTCGTCTCAAAATGATACTAGAGCAGATTGAGCCGCTTTGCAACAATATTTTTTATGAGAAATGTGATGGCAGATTTTGAAAAACAATTAGAAGAATTATTCAAAACAACAAAAACCAGCAAAATAAGTGAGTTATCTGCAGCTATAGAAGTATCGCCAAGTACAATTAGAACTTGGAGAGGTCGAAATAAAATTCCAGAAAGTGCATTTAGAAAAGCTGAATTATTTGCTCAAAACGTCCCGAATAGAAATACAGACACCAGAATCAACTTACCTTTTTATAAAGTTTCAGCTTCTGCAGGTGATGGTTCGTTAGTTGAGTCAGAAGAACAGACTCATTTGATCAGTTTTGAACCAGAGTGGTTAAATAAAGAGATTGGTGTAAACCCGAATGATGTGTTTTTGATGTTGGTTGACGGTGACAGCATGTACCCAACGTTAAAGAACGGCGCCATGATAATGGTTAACCGTAATTTGAATGGTGTTAGTGACGGTATTTATGTCATGCGATATGAAAACAATTTACTAGTGAAGCGATTGCAATCATTACCCGGTGGTATTATCAAAGTTAAATCTGACAACAACATGTACGAGCCGTGGGAAATTAACAAAAAGCATTTAAACGGAACAGATATCGAATTAATTGGCCGTGTGGTGTGGTCAGGTCAAAGAATGTAGCACTTAAAACATTAAGATAAGTAAAACCTAAAAACACGGAAGTAGTAAAATGATTCTTAAGGATAAAGAACTCCAAAACGTTAAGTCAGCCAATACTATTGCAGGTCAAAAACAAGAACTCGATGTTGCATTTTATTTAAGGCGAGAATTCAAAGATCATCCTGAAGTTTTCATTATAAATGACTTTAAATTTTCGCATAATGATGAAACCGCTCAAATAGATCACTTAATAGTTTATCCATTTGGTTTTATCCTAATAGAATCAAAAAGTATCTCCGGCGAAGTAAAAGTTAATCAGCAAGGTGAATGGACTCGTAGCCATAGAAGTAAATGGTCAGGTATGCCTTCGCCCATTAAACAAGTTGAACTACAAGAACAATTACTTAATATGTTCTTGCATCACCATAGAGCTAAAATCTTAGGAAAAATTCTAGGGTTTAAGCAACAATCATTTCAAATGCGTTGTTGGAATAATCTATGTGCTGTATCAAGTAACTCGATAATTGAACGCGAATCAATGCCCTCAAAAATATCTGAAACCATCGTAAAAAGTGAGTTCTTAGTTGATAAAATCAATGAAATAATGAATTTGAAAAGTATGGTCATGCGAACATTAAACGTTCTAGATACTAGACCAGCATTTAACGAAGAAGAGCTAAGCTCTATTACTTCATTTTTAATTAATTACAGTAATCAAAAACCAATTAAAGCTGCTCTAAAAAAAGCAAAAGAAGCAAAAGAAGTAAAAGAGTCCGTCCTACAATGCAAAAAGTGTGGTGAAACATCAGATTTCACACCACAGAGTGGACGTTACGGCTACTTCATAAACTGCAACAAGTGTAATACAAATACACCAATGAAAAGGCCATGTGTCAATTGCACTAGTAAAAATACTAATATTTTTAAAAATAAAAAATCATATACACTTGCATGTCGAGATTGTAATTACAAAAGCCAAATAATTTTCTAAAGCCTAAACAAATACCTCTCTAAAAACTACATTAACTGTATAGGAGCTAATTTTCAGTTATTTCAAACTTAACAAAATAATCAGCATAATCATTTGCTAGTATAATCCTACTAAGCCTTTCTCTATTAACCAAACTCCATGAATTCACCTTACTATCAACAAGGTTACATAAATATTTTATTACCTCAATTTCACCGCTATTTTCAAGAACATCCAAAATTAATAATTGCAGTGATTTATTATGCTTATTTTTAAACGTCAAATGTTGACTAAAGTGTAGTGTTAACCACTCTCGAATTGAAAAAGGAGTGTCTACATTTAGCCATAGCTTATTAAAGTCATTAACTACTCTTCGTCTACCAGTAGGTTTTAAAGTAGCCAAAGTTCTCTTAACATAAGTAACATCTGGTAATTGCTGGGGCGCTTCACTTAAGATAGTGTTCAACGAATTAGCAAATGCTGCATAACGAGCTCTCGACTCTCCAACAAATAAATACAATTTATTCTCCTGATGGTCAAGAGTGCTAGGATTTATAATTGCCTCACTCCAATCCAAATTTTCAGCTCTCTTGTTGCACAATTTAATTATAGTATTACTCAGCGAATTCTCACCTGAATTAGAAAGATCTTCAAAAATATTTTCTTCAACTTCCTCAGTACTCTTAAGGTGCATACCCCAGCTATCCATCCAATTAAATAACACTTCTAAGTCATCTAAAAAAAGCGGCTTTAAATATTGATAATAATCAGTAAATAAATCATTAGTTATAAGCTTAGAAACACGTCTACGTCTTATTAAGCTTTCCACAGATTTCTCTAAAACAGATTTTATATTAGTAAAATTATCTTGTATTGGCTTCATAATCATTTGAAACAAAGGAACAACTAATAAATAGCTATCAAAAACTTTTTGATTAAAAATTTCATTAGATTGTGCTTTTACAACTAAGTTATCAGCCCCTGCGTAGTCCTTCATTCTCAACGCATAGCAAATTGCAACGGCAACAGATTTTTCATTCCACTTTATATTTATAGAGTTATAAAGGGAGAGTTGATCATAAAAGTTTTGATCTCCAGAAATATAGTTCTGTGAAAAAATAAGCCTTTCTGGCCTAGAAATAAGCTCAAATACAAAATTATCTGAGTTGCTAGCCTCGATTGACTCCAAAATATTGCCATTCTTCACATCATCTTTGAATAAAGGAAAGTCACCCAAACGATGTTTAACTCTTATACCTTGCCTAATTTCCTCTCCTTTTTCCTCTATAAGACTGTCATTTTCAGATAATGCAGCAAGCAACTTGCTAAAATTTTCGGGACTATCTATATCAAAGTGAACCTTCCAATTTGAGTATTCGCTTTGATTCATCCATGCGTAATAAAGAAAACTTACAGGAGCTATTACTAAAGGAGATTGTTCGAATTCATACCCCACCAAACCAGATAAAATATAAACTCTTTTTATAAGGGGAACACTTGATAACGACTCATTTACAACGTCATTTTCACTTATAAATTCAATCAAACGTTCATTCATTGAATTTGAGAAGCTTTCAATTTCACTATCAAGTAAATTTAGTTCATCCATAAGTGGATAGAGAGCATTAATAAAATCTATTGAATCAACGAAAAGCTTAACATCAGCCTCAGCTATACCCGTATAATATTTTAAATCTAAGATTTTCTCCTTACCTTGTAAGAACAAAGGTCTAATAATTCGTAAAAAATAATTATTAAACCATCCTTTAAACTTTTGAATTATATCGTCATTCTCGTTAGTACTATAAACTTCAATCAAAAATTGCATTATTGATACTCTATCTTCACTAACAGCAAAATTATACAATGCATTATCATAATGATATCTATCACTGTTAAACAACCGGATTAGGTTCCTTTCCTTGAAAGAAGATGAAATGTCTTTTTCTAATAACTCGCTAAGCGCAATCTGTCCGTCAGTCGTTTGAAAATGGATTTTCGCAAATGCTTCAAAAATATTCAAAGCCGAATGACCTCTTAGTGTCAGGATATCTATAGAAGTTTTAAATTTTACAATCTCAATATCTTCTGATTGTAAATCATTATTGAGTCCCAATAATATATCAATATTAAAATCTCTATATTGCATTATGTTCACATATGCCCATGCAAATAGCGGGTTAACCCCTTCAGAGCCATTATGAATTTTTAATATTGAAACAACCTCATTAACTTTATATTTTAAGAATCTAGGGGTCAGAATTAAATCATCTTTGTAAGCCCAGATATGTGTCAACCTAATAACAGACTTAATATCCTCTTCGGTCACTCTTATCTCGGCCAAATTCAAAAACTGCTCTAACAAACGGTGCCAATCCGCAGTGACAGATGAAGAAACTCTAAATAAAACAGGTATGCGCTTAGAAATAAATTCTTGCCCTGCATTAAAGTTTTTAATAGAGGAATTACTAGGCTCTTCTGGGTCAGTTACTATAGCCGAAGCTACATGACGTGAAGAAAAAGGAATTAATAAACGAAAATTTTGTGCTGTTCTATGGGTAAACACCTCAAGATCTGACCAAACTTGAGAAAACGCCTGAGAAGGTACTCTATCTAAATTATCAATGACTAATACTACAACTCCATCTTTTGGAATTATCTCGATAAACTCCTTTAATGCGTTATTTAATTCATAGGAACCAATATCATTCGTTACATCAAACACATCTTTAATTGTTTCTGGTATTTTTTTATCAAACACACTAAGTACACTTAATGAGTTTCCATTTTCGTCCTTAACCATACGATTAAAAAGAACTTTATAAATAAATAACACAAAAACAGGAATAAATAATACCAAACTATGATGTAAATTAAATTGCCATGAACTTATTTCAAAAACATTTGGTAAAGTACTAATAGTTGAAACTAACGCGTTAATAATATCGCCTGTTAATTCAGATATAAATAAAACAATTAATGCAAAGGCAACAGCCCAAGATGAAAATTTAGAGGTTATATTCCTTTCATATTCAATAATTTTTCCAAGCGCGCGGTTTTTAATATTTGTAATTAGTTTTTTTTGTTCGCTAGTTGGAAACCAACTATGACTTATAAGTTCTTCATAAATGGTATTTATAAGAGCTTTATTAACATTATTATTATGATAAAGCTCAACATCAAAATCGACAAAAAGAATTTGACTTTCAGAGCCTTTTACATGTTCTTTAAGTCGTTCAACAACAGTGCTTTTACCGCTTCCTAAATCGCCATCAAGACCAATAATATACGCCTCAGAATCACTAGATAATTCATTAGAAATCGTCTTTGCAACTAACTCGTGACTTTGTCCATCAAGCAAGTCAACATCAGCTGGTTTTTCCGGTAAAAATTTCAACTTCCTTGCTCCTTGAATCGCTTTCTATAAGTCATTAAAATTCGAATTATTTAACTTCTTATTAATTTCCACTGTATTTTTAAGTAGGTCACCAAGAATAAATATAAGGCCAAACCCAATAACCGCACCAACAGCAATTGAAATACCTGAAATCACATTCATTGTTAATCCAATAAAGCCACTAGCGATTATTATGACCCAAAATATTAACTGGCAAATACCTAAAAATAGTGATGACATTCCGCTAATACCCGACACATTATTAGATAATTCAGCACTTTTTTGTTGAATAATTTTTTTGCCTTCAGCCCCTCTATTAGCACCAATATAGGTGGCCCCTTCATTCTCCTTTTTACAAATAGCGGCAAACCTTTCGGTATCTTTGTTGCTTTCATATGTATGATTTGAGTATATTTCAGATTCAAGATCTGATGAAAAGACTAACTCTTTAAATAAAGCTTGTTCATCTATGAAATTCAGCCCTTTAAGATGCTCAATTAGCTCGCTTTCTGCTTTATTTGTTTCGAAAACTAAAAAATTATTTAATGACTTAGAATGTAATATAATTGTTTTCATGCAAATCCCTTTTCACGTTGTCGTAATTACTTCTGTATATAAAAGCTTTTATGAACAATTTTAGTATTATGATTGAGTTAATATCACATAATTTCAATGTATTAGAAACTATAAAGATTGATTTTTATCAATAAAAAGGATTGTTAATAATTTATGGCCATACTGCACCAAAAATTGGACGTTCTTCTAATTAATATTAACTAATTAAGATAGAAGTGTATTTATTTGGTTATACAGAGACTTCTAAGTAAGATGAATATAATAATTAAATAAGTACACCAGAATATTTGAAAAACTCAAAAGCACACCATTAGTACACCGCAATAGATTGAAAGCTATATAATTAGCTAAAATCAGTCCAATCAAGCATCAGGTTGATAAGCCAACCATGAATAACGTCTCATTATGAAGCTAATAATTGTTAGCTAAAGTAAGAGACGCAGCAGCACAACCAACTGTTTTTTGTCCTGCTTGAATGGTTTGTTATTTTTTAAAGTTTAATAATAGCTAGCATATCTTCATCGTCTTCATCCATACCGACTTCAGAAAAACCAAAGCTAGCATAAAACTCTTTAGCGACAGGATTTTTAGGGTTATAACAGATTTCGATTTCTTGTAAATCTTGTACTTTTTTTATTTCTGCCAAGGCTAGGTTAAGTGCAACACGCCCTATTGATTTTTGTTGATGGTTTTTATCAACCATAAATCGCCAAATGGAAACTTTAATTCTAGATTCTTTCACCCACATAAAAAAACCTACAGGCTCTTCGTTCAAATAAATAACTCTGGTTTCATACCCTTCATTGTACTTTGACTCGACTATTGACCACATATTACAAGCCACAAAGTCTTCTTGTTCTTTTGTGACATCGAGCTCACATACTTCTTCATAATTTTCTTTTGATACTTGGCGAAGTGATACTTCCACAGAGTTTCCTTAAAATATAACGCCCCATTAACAGGCAATAAAATAGTTGGCTAAAATGTTGAGGAACGAAACAGTAAACTGTTTTTAGTTCAGCTTAATTGGCTTGTATGTAAATTTACCTAACTAGCCCTAATACTTCTTCGCCTTGAAACCCAACACTTAATTGAGTACAGCTTTTTGGCGTTATCTGAACATCAACAAATGAATCTTCCGCTGCACTATACATTTTTGCATTCCAAGAAGATTTCGCAGAGCCAATTTTCAAACTTTTTAAAACAACTAAACCAACAGACTCAGGATTTAAGTCGTGAGAATAAACTGAGATTTCACCTTTAGATAAATCAATAAAAAGTTTTGCCGGTTTAGCTGAGTGATCCCAGACACCTCTATAATTACATTCATCACTTCTCGCCTCCGTTGAAAATGTTGAGGCTATAAATATAGAGCTTAAAACTATTCGTTTGAACATAACTATCCTTTACATATAACGCCCTATTAACAGGCAATAAAATAGTTGGTTAACATTAGCGACGAAGGAGTAAAACCAACTGTTTTTTGTTCTTGTTTAACAGTTGGTGATGTTTTAAATGTCATCCTTAAAAACTCTTCTACCTGTTGCTCTCTGACCATCCCAATCTACCGTTTTAAAAAAGGTACCTTTATCATTAAAAAATAAGAACATCTTTTTCGAACCATGGTTTAAAACAACTTCATTTCTTTGGTTAACAGTCCATTGAACTTTAGACCAACCTTTTAGCTTTGATATTTTACCGTCAGGCTTAAAGCCAAAAATAAACTTACTACCATTCCAATTGTATTCCCAAGTTGTACCGGATACTTTAGATTTAAATGCAACAGAATCTACAAGACGATTATATTTATCCCTTTCAAATGAATGTGCTTCATTTTGAAAACAAGAAAAGAGTATTAAAATAAAGAGTGTTACTGCCAGTTTATGCATATTATTCCCTTAAAACATAGCGCCCTGTTAAAGGGCAAATTGTAGATGACTAAAATGTGTAGCGAAGCGAAATCGAGTAAACTATTAGCAGCCTCGCTTGTAATGCTTGTTATGTTTTTCTTAAGAAACTAAGTATTTTTTCAGGGTTATAGCCATTTAAAACCACACCGGCTATTACTAAAACAGGTATTCCTTTACCACCTATTTTATTGTATTTTTCAAGTCCTTCATGCGAAGCTTCAATATCATATTCGATATATTTAACGCCATTATCATCTAGCAAGCGCCTTGCTTTTTTGCAGTACTTACACCATGAAGTTGCATAAAGTACAACCTGAGCATTAGGGTTGATTGGTTTAGCTGTAATCACATCCCATTTTTGAATTATCAGTATAAGAACAGCAACGAAAATCCATTTCTTCATTTACAGCACTCCTAGCTTAGATTAAAAACATAACCCCAATAAGGAGCTGATAATACTTGGCTAAACTAATGTAACGAAGTGGAACTGAGCCAAGCTTTCATCAGTCCCGTTTTATTGGCTTGTTTTTAATTTACAATTTGCGTGAAGTAATGTTCAAGAGATATAGAAGAGTGTCTTGTTTCAAGCGTTTTCCCAAGATTTTCAGCAGACTTCTGGCCAAAATATAATTTTTCACTATTAATATAAATTAACGTGTAATTTGGCGGAAGATTTCGATTATCAGAATTATAAGTAAAAGTTTCATTTAAACCATCAGCTTCAATACTTTCTTCACTTATTACTTTACCTGTAATAGCAAATTTTGAGATATCCAGCGTATCAAACATCATTGAGCCACAATCGCTATCAGATGGGTGGAAGTACTCTGTTCGATAAGTAGATTTCAGCGAAGAATCTATACTCAGCTTAATCTTTACGTTCCAATCACCTTTTAACTCGTCGCTTGAAAACTTATTGTAAGGAGAACATGCTTTTTGCCAAGATGTATTAGATAACTTTGCTTTAAAATCACTTTTTGAGGTTTCAGTAGCTGCATTTCCTCCAGAGCCACCACAAGAAGACAAGACCATTGACGAAAGGACTATCGTTATCCATATATTTTTCATTTGCACTCCATGCTTTAATAAAAACTTAACATCCAATTAAGATACTTTTTATAGTTTGCTAAAATTGTGTAGTTGAGCGGAACATTGAAAACTGTCAAACGCCCCGCTTGAGCAACTTATTTGAACCGTCTAATTGCTTTTTCTAACAAATATTGGTGAGTTTGGCTGCTGTATTATGTCTTTTGTAACTTCGCTCCAATTGAGATTTGGATATTTTTTCTTTAATAAAATTAAATCTCTTTCAAATTTATCATCAACTAACCAATAGCCAGACGCCATCAAAGGAACACCGATAAAATTTTCACCATTATATACTGGCTGAATTGCATACTCGCCAATGTATGTGATGTTTCCAGCTTCAGCGTGAAACTTAATTGAAAACTCATCACTTTCTTTCCATCTCGTGTGCGTATAAGCATATGATTGAGTCATTTCAGTACCATATATTTCATAGTCCCCCGCAGGAACGATATACGCAAAAATATTACCTGAATTTTTTCTCTCTTTAAAATCAAAGTCATATTTACCAAAAGGTACATTTTTATCCATTTTGCCTTTAATGGAATTGCTATATTCAACTTTTTCACCGTCTGTTCTAAATAACAACGACCAACTATCAAAACTCTGTAGGCCGTTAGCTCGGGATAGCGAACCGACAACAAGGGAATAATTATTATCTAAGGAACTTGCTTTAATTACTTTCGGTAGTTCAGGTCGAGCTGTACAACCAATAAGAAATATACTTAATAAAATAGTTATTGGTGCAAGGTGTTTATTCATAGTAATCCGTTTAAAAATATAAAAATGTTTTAGAAAGTTTAAAATTTCCATGTGTTAAAAACATGGTTTGAATAGCCTACTATACGCAATTCTTAATTGTTAAATACTTGCTTCTAGCGAAAATCACATAGTACAAAGGTAATACTAATACCTTTAAAAAACCGCCACTGACGCTATTTTTAATGATAAGTTTTTTTGAAGAATAATTGTCCAGATAAAACTTCGGACTTGAACACCAGTCAATTTTAGCTTCAATAAATTTAGTATGGGACGGAATTGAAATAATTTGAGTTGAGTTAGGTTTAATTTTAGTAAGTTTATTACCATCGACATACAAATGGTAATTCCTAACTTTATCTAGAAATTGTTTTGGACGAGTTACTTCAATATCCATTTGAACTCCGTTTACATATAACAGCTTATTATGAAGGCGTCTCAGTAATGCCTGTCTCATAATTTCTA
>OLHD01000047.1_pt1 | contig 28061 bp, 45 predicted proteins | sample 1609541 | NCBI WGS metagenome assembly OLHD01 (sample SAMN05416870, study PRJEB24817) | seawater metagenome | isolation source: Sea water | place: Canada:Atlantic | collected 2013-11
GAGATGCTCAGGAGTCTCGTGGGCTCGGAGATGTGTATAAGAGACAGGTGTAAGTGTAGTATCTTGTTCTATATTAGATTCAGTATTAAAAAACCAGCCATCAGTCATTCCATTAGCTATAAAGTATTCTTCTTTGCTTATTAGATCAGCAAGTAGGACTGACTCTTTCAATCCTATTTGCCTTGCTAATTCTTTGTTTAATACTAGAAATGCTGAACTGCTTAGTAAGTGTTTCATATAATCTTAATTGTATAGTGATAATTTTTCATTGCAAGATTAACATTTTCAACTTGATTAGAGTAATCAAAGTATGAAGTTTTTACTTTACAACATATTCCACCACTTTGTATCTCTAGTATAACATCGGGATTTTTTGATTCTTTAACACCATTTCTAATCAAATGCTTTTTCATAAAGTCTTTATCTATAAATACTTCTTTAGCACCATCTATATTTTTATATGCTTTATATATCTTATTAAAAGTATTACGATATACTAGACAAGTTGCATACAGTTTCTTGTGCATAGCTTGATAGTGATAAGTTACTGCTCTATCTCTATTTAAAACATCTGCTATTACGTTTCTATGTATGTTATCTTCATTCATAGCAATATAAGCTGAAGCTGCTCTAGCAACTTGTATTGGTCTTTTTCTTGTTTTCAATGATAAAGAACCTTGTGGCATACCTAATACAGTTGTAGCAATACCACATATAGCTTTAAAGTTAGTTTCTTCAGTCATCTTAAAATGGTAAACCTTCAGAGTCTTGCTCTTGCTCTACTTGTTCATTTCCATTAGCCCATTTCCAACCTGTAATGTTTGTGTAGTATTTACCATTATACTCTCTGCTTTCTACGTTTACAGATACTTCTACACTATCTCCTTCATTAAATCTTTTAACCGATTCAATAGTTTCATCTCCAAATGCTGTAACAGATACTTCTTTACCATATTCTCCAGGTTGTTGTATAATAACATCTATCTTATGCCATTCATTACCAGCTTTACTTGTTCCATTTTTCTTTAACTTTTTCTTAATTGTTCCTTTAATTTCCATTCTTTTTTATTTATTTAATTATTACTTTTTTTAAAGTCTTCTGCTTCATCTTCTCCTTTAACACCAATTTCATATAGTCCTAAAATTTCTAAAGTAGCTCTTGCATATGCTCTTTTTTGTGCCATTTCTAAGACATACCAACTATTAGTGTTTCCGTCTTTAAATGTATTACCTTTTAGTGCTGAACCCATTGTCCTAATAGTCTTATTATCTTTTGTTGCTATTGCTTTTACTGCTGCAAAATTAGGTTCAGACTTTATAATATCATAATCAATATCTATGTCTTCCTGAGCTTGTATTTTTGCAATAGCACTTCTAGTTAGGATAACATAGTGTTGATGTTTAAAAACATCTTCTTCTTCTAATCCGTACTTAAAGTACATTTCTTTAATTTTTTCTCTTTTCATTTCTTAATTATTTAATTTATTTTCATAACATTCTACACATATAGTCTCATAATCTGATTGGTCTAGTTCTTCATCACATTGTTCACAACAAGAATTAGTACCATTCCATTCAGTAGGATCTACACAATTTTGATTGGTTGATTTTGTATATTCTTCGTAATTCATTATGATACTACTAAATTAGTTATCCATACAATTAAAATTACTGAAGCAATACCTACAACAATATCTGCTAGTAAACTATATTTTTTTTGTTCTTCGTGTTTTATTGAGCTGATTGCATAATCAGACATTAGGTTCTTTCTTTTAATAGTATCAGTTTGCTCATCATAATATATATGAAAGAATCTGTCTATTTCTTCTGAGTTGAAAATATGTTCTTGTCTTGTTGTACGATTGATTACTCGAAATTTTGACATCTTAAATAGTTTTGATTAATAATGATACAAAAGTACATAAAATAAACGATACTCACAAGTTTATTAATATACTTATTAACAATTTAAGTGTTAAGAAAGGAAATGACTAGATATAAGTAGTATAATTATTATAAGTAAATAAAATGCAAATAATTGCCAAGTTATATCTTTCTTCATTACAAAGGCATTGGTTCTAGTATAGGCAAACGACCATTGTCTAATATAACTGCACATCCTAATATTGGTTTAGCAGTATGGAATTTAGCATATCCATAGGCAAAAGATTTATAATCTATACCACAAGGAACTTGTACACCAAATTTAAGATCATTTAAAGAAGCTGTATAATCTATAAAACCTTGTGTATGAATATGTCCTTGAACCATAGAAGTACCCCAATTTTGTACTCTTTTCATTATACTTTTACCACTACAACCTGTTCCGTGAGTATATAAAACATTATCGTGTACAAATTGTTCTTCAAATATCCAATCAGGAACTCCAAGAACTTCATTAAGACTTCTTACCCATCTTTTATCTATTCCTGAATCTTCTGCCTTTCTAGCAATAATTAAATCGTGATTTCCTAAAGAAACAGTAATACCACCAGGTACAGTAGAATTATTAAATGCTTTGTACCATTCTTTAATTTGTTCAATTGCCATAGTTAATTCATACTTACCATCTGTCTCAGTTGATGTATGATGAAACGAGGCAAAATGAGAATCGATGAGGTCTCCCGTGAACGAAACGGCATTGCAATTATATTTATGATAAGTATCAATTGCGTGTTGTAAGTAATTTCGATGGGTGTATGGAAGATGTACGTCTCCCACCACCAACCGATTTACCTTTTTACTACGTAAATCCTTAATTACTTGGATTTCGTGTGGCTTCAATCTATAACGATTATTTCTTTGACTTTCCAAAATCTGCGAATGATTGTCCACCTAACATAGCGATTAATGACCACCAAATTTTAGATACTGCATCTTCATCTACATTTAAAGCATTTGCAATTAAAGGAATAACAATAGATGCTAGTCCTAACCATACCTTCTTAGATGTAAGAAGTTGTGTAATAATATAATTCTTCATTTTATTTATTTTTAATTATTAATTTAATATTTTCTCCTCCCAAATTTATTATTTCTTTCATTAACAATGACATAGCTAATGATGAGTTACTAACAAAATTATGTTCACGTTTCTGTCCTACTAGAATACAACCCCTTGAATCTTCTGCCTTATTACCTTTGTGAAATAGTATATAGTCTCTATTAGGAACGTCTTGTACTAACAAGTGTAAATAGTCTCTTGTTCCACTTTCTCTAGGGTATCTAAACCTTACGTTATAAACTCCCATAGGAATACTAGAGATACGTCTCTGATTATCTTTATAAGGTAATTCAAGAGTATCACAAAACATTTCTCCATCAACGTACAACTTACCAATTATAGACTCTTTTGTAAAAGTATCTCTAATTAAAACTAGACTAACGCCCTTGTCCTCTGTAAGTGTTTTTGTCTTGCTTTGAGTGTCTACCCTTTCTTTTTCTTCTAATGCTCTTAGAAGTGCTTGAAATAACTTTACGAGCCATTTATTTATTATCTTCAAATTTAAAAAATTTATATATTGTATATGCTATTGAAAGAATCAATGCAACAAAACTTAATATTTCGTTTGCACTTGCTAAAGTAAAGCCAATAGCTGAACCATTAGCTAATCCTACTTGTATTGTGTCTCTTAGGTCGTTCATTCTTAGTATTTTTTGGCTTACTTTCTAAGTAGGATTTCAGCTTAGTTACGTTAATTAATTTTGGTTTATAGTGTTTCTTCATTATGAATAGTCAGATGCGTTTAAAAAGTTTCTTAAAGTAAGTCTAGTTCCTTGTGGCATTGGTCTCTCAAGATTCATTCCGTTGTAATAGTTGGCTCTTGACGCATCCACATCAGCACCACTATTCTGTGTGTATTCAGGAAAGCTAGACATATTATTACATATATAATCTATTAACCTTTCTCTGTAATATGAACAAGTGTTCATTATTTCTTCTCTAAATGATTGAGCTTCTTCAGTAGTCAATGCTGTACCTGTTTCTGATGTCTTAGAATATATGTTGCCATTTTCTATCTTGAAACGTAAAAAAGGTAATGCGTGATATAAACTATATCCAGGAAGCATATCTCCAACGTAATCATCTAACAAAGTCTTGTAAGCTGCATTAGCAGGTTGTCCTATCGTACCTGCTGTTATCAAGTCTTTTAACTTCTGTGTAAGTGTTGTTCCTAAAGCAGTTTCTACATAAAGCTTTTGAGCTTCTCTTACAAATGGAAGTAATAAATCAGGATCTACATTTAGGTTAGTACTTGTACTTGATTTAAGTTTTTCTTCTGATATAAATAATACGTATGCCATAATTATCTTGGTTCTAAAAATCCGTTATTCTTCATTTTCTTTGGTGGCTTTGCAACTAATACATTGTTCTTCTTAGCAGTAAACCCTTCTGACTTAGCTTTAGTATATCCTATTAAGTCAGCATCTTCAATCTTAGTAGTCTTAGACTCTCCTATTGTAGTCTTGTATATCTGACGTAACCAATAGTGATGACAGTTACCTCCTCCTTTATAAAGCCATATTGAATATGTGTTAGCACCTCGCGGCCCCCATCCTGGATTAACAGGTTTTTTACTCATATTAATTATATCCTCCTTACGATATACTTTCTTAACTCCCATCATTTGTCTGCAAAAATCTCTAGTTTCTCCTTCTTGACTTAAGAAGTTATCTTTTGTATATACATAACGTACTCTAAAATAATCATAAGTCTTTTTAGATACACCATCTTGTTCAGATTTTCTACTAGGTATTGCTCTACCTGTACTTGCTAATTCTATCTTTTCATTAGCTACATCATTTAAAACTTCTTCAAAGTCAAAGTCAGAATGTTCATCAACTACTTTTTCTTCTTCTACTAATTCCCATTCTTCAGGCATATCTTCGCCAAACTCAGCTATAAATTTAGATAGCTCAGTTGCTTCTGAATGGTCTTTACAAGCCATATAAGAAACTTTTCCTTCGTATTCGTGTTCGTGATAACCTTCGCATCCAATAGTCTTTGCGTGAGCTTCTGCTTCTTCTATTGTGTCGAATACAGGTTTACCATCTATATTACCTACCTTACTAAAATCTTCTCTTACTTCTACATCTAATGGTTCTAGTCCTAATTCATCTCTTATTTCTGACTCCGTCATTACTGCTTTTAAGTCTTCTGATGTAAATTCTAAAGTAATTGGTTTAAGCTGTACAAAGTTTACAGGCATATCCATTTGATTTACTTTAAATATTTTTCTTAACTCTTTTACTATATGATCTTGAAATGGTTTTACAACTGTGTTTAAATAAAAATTTGCACTTGCATTAAGTTCATCTACATTAGAACCTAAACCTGTATCGTTTTTAATACCCATAAGCATAGGAGAAGTAACTCTATGACCTGAAAGTATGTTCTGTACTAATAATTCTTGTAGTGCTAAGTATTGCTCTGATAATTTATCTGGACTTAAAGCATTTATTTCAGGTGTCCTTGTTTTATCATCTGAAAATGTTAAAATAAACTTACCAGCATTTTTTTGTCCTGTAAACTTTTCTGTGAGACTTTGTTCTATTTGAAATCTCTCCTCCTGCGATGGAATACCATTCGAAAAATTAATCATAAAGCTACCAGCAAAACCATTAGATATATTGTTTAAATGAAATTCCGAGACTCTACCATCAATTAATGCCCAATTATTACAAGATACACTGTCAGGTATATAATATGAGTTCATATTAGGACTATAAAGACCTGAATACATTATTTGATTTGCACAAGTTCTATCGTTTGCATTAAAAGCTGGAACGTAATAAGGTTTGTTCTGTCTTGTATTACTCCAATCTGCTGATATATAATAACCTTTAGTTTTTCCAAATTCATCAGGTTTAGCACAACGAATTTTAGAAACGTCTACGTGGTAAAGTTCAGCTATTTGACTACGATCCTTTGACCATACTACGTTAAGAGCAAATGCTCCTTGTAATTTAAAGTCAAAAGATATTTTTTTAATTACTTCGTGTAAGCTTTCATTTCCATTAGCTCTATCCATAAAATGTTGTAATTTAACTTTTGCTTCTAAATCTCTATCATCTTCATCAGATATTATAAGATTTTCTCCTGCAATCATTTCGGCAGTAGAATTAACTATTGCTGCCGTAATCGAGCTAGAATAGTATAAATCAATAATAAACTGTGGAAATAAATTAGCCCATTCTCCATTAGCATCTCCAAAAAAAATCCAATCTTTACCTCTAACTTCTTTTACTTCAGGACTTGTGCTTGTTTCTAAATTTATGTTAATTAAATTATCTTTCATTTTGTTTGTTTTATATTTCTTCTAATTCATCAGGATCAACATCAATACCATCTGCATTTTTTGCATAACCTAAAAACGAATGTACGCAATCTGTTGGGAATACCTCGTTTGTTCCAAAGTCATATTCTTCCTTAGTCATTAAGTCATAGAATACTTCAGGATAATATACAGGTGGTGTTAACTCGTGTCCATCTTTGTCATAAGTAGCAGGTATCTCTACTATTTTACCTATGTAAACTATCGCTTGAGTACCATTAATATATACTTGCTCTCCTTCTACTACTTCATAAGTACCTTTAGCAAGTAAATCTGCATCTCCTTGTGCTTTGTCTGTGTATTGTAATTTATATATGTTCATTTTATGTAGTCAAAGAAGTTAATTGTGCATCTGTTAGTGCTGTGTTATATACTTGTAGTTGTTTTACTTTGCAACCAACTATGTTTCCGTATGGACTTTTTCCAAGCATTAATTCATTTATACCACTCATTGTTGATTGAGTTGATGTTTCAGATATTTTATTACCATCAACCCACAACTCTACACCATTTGAATCGTATTTTACTGCAATTTTATATGTACCACTTGACCTCGCACTACTTTCAATAATATTAACACCTCCTGTTGATTCTATTTGCAATTTATTTATAGGACTATATCTTACCATTAATATATTATTAACAGTACCATCAGAAATAGCAAATAAGCCATTAGTTAATCCTGTTTGTTCAAAATAAACCTCACTAAACAAAACCCCCTCACTATCATTAATCAAACTACCTATACCATCTCTTGTGAAGATGTCTTGGTTTCTTGTTACTGTACTTCCTGATGTTGGAATATAACTTGTTGCGTAAGATTCTTCTAATTGTGCGCCCCATATTTGAATATCTCTTGCAGTAGCGCTACTATAAGTGTTTAGAGTTATTAATGTACTACTGCCTGATGTATCAAAAACTTCTAATCTATCCCAATTACCTGTTAAAGTAAACATAGTAGCAACTCCATTTGATATTCTAATTGTTTCTCCTGCAACACCTTTTACATATATACTAAAAGCCTTACTAGAACCTAAACTACTTAACCACATACTATCATCAGCATCTAACTGTACTCTAGTTGCGTTATTAGTACCATCAGGAGATGTACTATAATTAGGTGTTAAAGTTACTGTTGCTTCTTTACTCCATTGACTAAAATCTTCTGAATAAGTAATAAGATTAGTCCTCATTGGCTCTGATAATATATGTGGACAACCTCCTCCTGTGTAGTCTATACGAGGTACGTTATCTCTTGTAACTTCTTTTAAAGAAACACTATTAAAAGTTAAATCAACATTTGCAGTTGCTCTATAAAAACCTAAAGCACCACTTCCTGTTGGCTGTATTATTCTTGTATTTATTCCTACTGTATTAAAAAGTTCTGAAACTCCCGAACCATCTACTTTTACCCCACCACTTGTTACACTTGCAACATCTACAACTAATTTATATGTCTTTCCTGATGTAAATAAAAACGAACTATTTAGTGTAGTTACAGGACTTACATTTAAAAATTTTAATCTTGCAGTAGAACCATCAAATACAACATAATTATCTGCATCTGAACCTGTAACTGTCCAACCTGTACTTCCACCACTAAAATCTCCATTAGTAACTTCTTCCCCACCTATAATCTCAGCATAATTTACTAATCCATTCTCATCTACTCTTGTAGCAGCAGTTGCTCTAGTAACATCCATATCTGCTGATGTGTATTCTTTTACTGATACGTTGTCTACTGTACCAATAAAAGCATCATTACCTCTCATTCTAAATGATGTATTTCCTGTAGAAATTAAATAATCTGTATAAGTACCACTAGAAGTTCTTGAAATACCTGTTACTGTAGCACCACTTCCTTGCAATCTTGCATCAATATTTCCTGCACTTACTGTAACTGTATATGTTACTTTATAAGTTTTAGTATTTGTAAATGTTAATCCTGTTTGTGTTAATTGAGTTCCTGATGTTTGTGAACCATCACAATTAGCAGTACCACCACTAATTGTCCAACCTGTACCTTTACTCCAATCCGTATCAGTTGCAAAATCTCCATTAGTTACAAGTTCAGCACCCTCAGTAGGTACAGGAATTACACCGAACAAAGTACCTGCCTTATATCCGTTAGGAGTTACTACTATACTAACATCATCTAATAAACTCATTCTATATTATTTAAAGTTGTTAATTGTGCTTCTAAACAAGCCTTAGCCTCAAATACTCCACCATCAGCAATAACTCTTGCTTTAAAGTCGCTAACCTGCTTTTGTACAGGTGTTAATCCTCCTTTATTACTAGAAGGTAAAGACATTCCTAGTGCTAATCTCATTATATTACTTGGTCATAGTAACAAATAGCTACTCCACTTGTTAAAGTTATTGATGTTACTGCAAGAAATAATGTAGTACCTGCTGCAAAAGTAGTTTGTAATCTAGCTGCTGATGAACCTGTACCTGTTTGTATATTCGTTGCAGTAATTTCAGACACTACACTTTCCACAGGGAAATATATTGCATAGTAATCTTTTCCTGTCATAGCTACTGTGCCTATAACATCACATCTGTGTTTACCTAATTGCTCTGTTAAAAGCTGTTGTACGTTTTCTATTGCCATTTTTTAATTTTTTATTGTCCGTAATATATATAATTTGTTCCTGAGCTTGGCTCATATTCATTGTATTGTACTTGTTGTGTTCCGTCTTTCTCTGCGACATACATCTTGCCTTTGGTAACTAACCCTTGCACTATGCCTTTAGTGTCAGCAGGAGGGCTTAAAACATCATTCTCCGTTGCAGGAGCATTACCTGATGATACTGATACTGCACCTACCCAACTAACTTCGTAAACTTCATACTTCCAATATCCAGCTGGTAAGAATTTAATATCTCCATTATAAACATCAGGAGTAGCATTGTATGTAAAAGTAAACTCTGTATATCTTGGAAATATAGTCTCAGTAGTTCCGTAAGCATATTGTACTGACTTATCCATATCATTAGTAAACTTTACTAAATGTCTTATCTGTGATGAAGCTACTGAAGTGTTAATACGATTGTCTTCAGTTTGTAAGAAAGTTGTAAGATTAGTCCCTGTTATTGCTTGTATCATACTATATAATAGAAAAAGTCCGTTTTTATTTGCCTTTAAAAAGAAAAGAGTAACAATTAAGCTACTCTTCTCTAAGAAATATATGAAAACTACTAATTAAGATGTTACGATTGTACCCATTGTAAATGCTGTATTATCAAATGGATCTGTTGTATAGTCAGCAACCATTGGAAAAGGAATTGGCTCCATACCATCAAAAGTCAATGTGTAACCATTTCTGTCTCCAAATGCTGCTCCTGAATCCATAGTTCCTGCATTCAAATTCATTCCATTAGTAACTCCTAATCCGATTATTACATCGTGTCCGTTAGCTAATTGCTGATTTAACTGTGCAAAGATAACTACTTTAGTTGCTCCTAAAAGTTTAATTTGATTTTGATCTTCTTTTGTAAGTCTGTTTAATATTATATTCACACTAGGAGTATAGAATATAGTTCCGTTTTCAGTAGAACCTACTATTGTTTCTGTAACAGATGCTACACCTAATGGAGTAGTATATCTATATAAAACATTAGAACCCATTTCTATATCAGAAATTTCTCCTGTTGCCTGAACAATACCTACTGTTTCTATTGGTGCAGTGAATTGGTCATAAACTCCAAAGTAGATATTTTTAATACCTCCACTTATTCTATTACAATCTAATCCTCTACCCTTTGTTAAAAGTCCACAAGCCATTGTTTATTATTTTTAAGTTAAGGGAGAGCTTTTACACTCTCCCGTTATTTTTGTTATTACGACTGTCTTACGATATCAGCTCCTACTCCTGTTTGAACACCTGCTGAGTATCTTGCAACTAATCTCATATTGTCAGAACCATCTAACTGAGCCATATCCATCAACGTAATTCTTGTAGCATCTGATAATAAGTCAGTACCGAAGAATAAGTTAGATTTTTGAGCTGCTACTAATTGGTCATCTGCCATTCCTGGACAAACTGCAATTTTGTAACCTTCAAATACAGGAGCATAGTCTCCGTTCATATTGTAAGCATTAACATATCCTAATGTAGATACTGCTGAGATATATAAAGCATAAGTTTTAGGACTCATATAGATATGTAAGTCTTCTTTTCTTAATACTGCTGAAATATTAGTAGCCATATCAGCTGTTAAAGCTTGTAGGTTAGCTATAATGTTAGTTGCATCATAAGCTGCTGTTGCTACATCTTGATGAACTGTTCCATCAACTCCTGGTAAAAGGTAACCTGTTACAGCTCCTAAGAATCCGTTGAATTTTCCTGCTACTGCTGTACCTGACCAAATGCTTTCTTCTGTTGCTTCTGCAATGATTTCTCCCATATAAGAGATAACATAGTCATCAAAAGATGCTGGAGGTGGTGCGCCTGCTCCTGCTCTCATTTGTAGAGCTTCCCAAGAATCTAAAAGAGTAGATTTACAAAGGTCTAAATTGATTTGTAAGTTTTTAGGTTCTAATACTTTCTCAGTAAGTGCTAAAGTACCTGCTCCTGTAAAGTCACAAGTTGCATCAGCAACTACTCCTGATCCAGCCATACGTTGAATGTTAGATTTGAACTTGATATTTTCTATTACATTAAGAAAATCAAGTGATTTTGCTTCTTTTAAAGCTGCTGAGATATAAAATCCTGCTGCTTTTCCAGAAAAGTTTGATGTTGTAGTAAACGCCATTTTTTAAAATTTTAAATTATTATTATTTGTTTAAGTTGTATAAAAATCTTTCTTGCCTAGATAGTTTGCTGTATTCTTTTCTTGATAGAGCTTTTCTTTCTGAGCTAAATTTATTTGTGTTAATTGGAGAGTCAGCTGGACTTGCAGCTAATTCAGTTTTTAGTTTTTCGTTTTCAGACTTTAACTTCTCTAATTCTTCTTCTGCTGAAAATTCAACTACTTCAGTTGTTTTGATAGACTTAGGATTAGTACCTGGCTCTGTTACTTCTTCAGCTAGTTCTTCTACTTCTTCGTCTCCTCCTACTTTGTCTTCTTTAAGTTTAGCAACTGCATCTTCAAGGTTTTGTATTCTTTTCTCCATACCTTCCCAATCTCCTACTTCTGCTAAGCTTTCTTCTTCCATTTCTTCTTTTTCTTCAGTAGCTTCTACTTCTTCTTCAGTTTCTGTTTCCATAACTTCTGCCACTATACCTTCTTCTTCAACTCTGAAAGTTACACCCTCAGCAGTCTTGTAAGTACCGATAGGTAAAAGTATTGTAGTACCATCTTCAGTTAGTACAGATATATCTACTCCTGATGCTAATTCTTCAGCAGTTGATACGAAAATAGTGCCATCTTCTGACTTTGCTTGCCATTCAAGTTTAACACTTTCGTCTTTGTTTAGACCTAGTGCTACTAATATTTGTTCTTTAATGTCCATAGTTTCTTTTTTAATATAATAGAATAGTTATTTATTTATTTGATTTTTAGATTATTTTATAAATTTATTGATTTGTTTTGCATTTTTGATGTTATCATATGCATTAATTATATGATTTTCTACAATCTTTTTTTGACCTTTTAGTTCAGAAGGCATTTTTACACCTAATTCTTTTAATTGCTTTTCAGCTAAGTCTATTGCTTTTAGTGTCTTGTCTGCCCTTTCTACAACTTTATTATATGCATCATTTACTTTTTTTGCAGAGTTTAATACATTACCCCAACTGCCTTCTGCCTTAGAGACTTCTTTGTCAGTATCTTTAAACATTCCTTTAATATCATCTATTAGTCCTAACTCAACTCTTTCTGCTTTCAGTTCAGTTTTAGCTTCTCTTATTATCTCATTTAAAGCACTTAGTATTTGTTCAGGTGTTGGTTGTTGTTTTTGCATTTCTTCAAATTTATTAGTGAAATAACCTTCTATTGAAAGTCCTTTAAGTTCTCCTTCTTTTATCTTACTCCATAAGTCTTCGTTCTCTATCTTCATTTTAACGAACCACGTTCCGTTAGGTAAGTCGTAGCCATACATTTTAGACTTATCACTATCTCCTTCCTTAATCCAAGATTCTACTGTTAGAACTCCTGATACTCTGTCTTTATGTTCGTATGTAGCTTTATGATGATTGTTATGTTTTAAATATAACTCACTAGCTTTTCTAACTGTTTCAGGACTAAAGTAAACATAATACTCTGAGTCTGTGTTAGGATCATATCTGAATATCTGCTTGTTAGGTATTAAAGCAGGACTTACTAGCATACGCTTTTCTTCATCTACCTTTGCAAAAGTCAAGTTGTTTTTCTCTTTACCAAAGAATACAAAGTCTTGCTCTATTGCTGGAGAGTTTACTAAGCTAATAGCATCAATAGCTAGTTCTTGACTATCATCTGCTATTACTAATTCTACTATTTTAGTTGGTGTCATAGTTTTATTTTAAAGCTGATACATTAATAATTCCTTTTGCAGTATTCATAAACATATCAATAGTTTCTTGAGCACCCTCAGCTTCTTCTATTAAATCTACAAGTTCTCTAACATTAGGTATTTCACTAGGATTAATTCCTAATTCTTTTGCTTGTTTTACTATTTGCTTAGAAAGTATTTCTGAATTTTTAACTGCTAAATCAACTGCTTTTTTGTTTTCTACGGCAGTATTGTATTGCTTTTCTACTTCTTTTCTTTGTTCTTGTATATCTCTTAAGGATTTACCTAATTTACTTTTATTACTTTTAATTTGTTTTACTGCTGTACCTAAAGATTTTACAAATTTGTCTAATTCTTTAATATTAGCCAACTCAACTCTTTCAACTTTACTTAAGTTATATTCTTTTAATTCTTTTTCGTATTCTTCATACGACTTCTTTCCTAGTGGTGTTGGTTTCATTTTATTATATTTTTTTGGATTAGCTTTCTCACATTCTTCTTTGGAGTCATATTTACATTCTCCTGTCTTTCCCCATTTGTATTTTCCGTTCTCACATTTTGTACAAGGCATATTATATAATAGATTTAATTAATATTTATTTGATTTTTAAATTGTTGCTCTACGTCTTATTGCTGCTAGTTTATCTTGGTTGTTAGTTATGTCATCAGAAACAACGTAAGCTTGCATTGGTTCAGGTGCTGCTGTATTACTTAATTCAAAAGAACCTGACATCATCTGAGGAGCAGGTTGTGCTGATGCTACACTAGGAGCTGAACCGCCACCTCCACCACCTCCAGGCACTTGAGTATTCATAATAGATTGAACATTAGCAAGACCTTGTGCAATAATAGCAGCACCTGTAACAAATCCTAGTGTACCACCTTCAGCAAAAGCTTTATTTGCTCCTGCATAAGTGTCCATAACTGCTTGAGCAATAGCAAGTTCTTTATTATCTCCAGCTAAAGCACCCAAAGCACCTGCTAATTCAGAATATGCTCCTAATTGATTACTAGTATTTTCTGCAATAAGAAGTGTTTTTTGCCTTTCATATTGTTCAGTAATAGCAGTAGTATCTACACCTGACTTTCTAGCCATATCTAATTTAAGCTTATAAGCAGCTTCAAGTTCTTCTAATTCTCTTTCTATGCCTGTAAGTCCTTCTGCTCTTAGCTCGTTTTGTGTTTCTAATAACTCCTTTTCTAATGCTACTTGATTAGTCTTTTGCTCAGATAGTTGTCCTGTTATTGTTTCTTCAAGCTCTAACATAGCAAGTTTTTCTTGTTCTAATGCTATTAAATTTTCTTGACTTGCATTTATATCATACTGAGCTTGTGCTGCATTAATCTGTAATTGTATTTGTTCTTTCTGTGCTTTTTGTTGTTCTGCTAATATTTTGTCTAATTCTTTGTTAGCTTCTATTCTTTCTTCAAAAGTCTTAGTTTCATCATCTCTAATTTGTCTTTGTATCTCTGCGTCTTTTAAATACTGAGCATTTAACTTAGCAAATTCTACTGCTGCTAATTCTGCTGCTTTAGTCGTTGCAGTAATTGATTTTGCTTGATCTAAAGTCTTTTTAGTATAAGTAGTTATAGTTTCTGATACTTTTTCAAAACTTTCATCAACTCCTGTTAATACATCTACTGTTTCTTTACCTGCTTGTTTAATAGTTTCTAATGCTTCACTAAAATCTCCTTTTATTAATTGTATAAGTGATTTACCTACTAAACCAAATACATCTAAAAGCTCTATGAATCTATTATACAAGCCTTCTGTTATAGCTTTACCTAATTCTATAATCTTTTCTTTAGGATTCTCAAAAAGCTCTTTAAAATACCCTGTAATAGTGCCTATATTATTATCAATAAAACTAAATAAGTCATTAAACGCAATACTTAAAGCAGTCATTGCAGTATTAAAAGTATCTAATACTTTTTGATTTTTACTAAACACTTCTCCTAGTTTAGCTAAAAGTGCTACTACTAATCCTATACCAGCTGCTTTTAAAGCAGTACCAATACCTTTTACAGCTGTTCCCATCTTTTTAAACCCACCTGAAGCTTTATCAGTAGCTTTGTCTAACTTTTCTACATCTTTAGTAACTGATTTAATGTTACTATCTATTTCAAAAGTCATTGTTTTATCTGCCATATCTTTATATTTTTATTTCGTAAAAATTAGCTGTAACACACCAGCTTATATCCATTGTTGCATTACCTGTTACTTGCAATGTCATATTGCCACCTGTTAAATCTGTTGCTGCTGTCCAACCTGAAACTGTTCCTGTCTTATTAATTGTTTCTATATGTTCATCAGATACTGTTCTATCATTTATGCCATTAAGTTCTAAGAAAGTTCTATCACCTACTGAACCTGCGTGTGTACCACCTGTTCTTACTGCTACTATTTCAAACTTATAACCTATATATGTACTAATATCTCTTGCTATAATTGTTGTATTAGGATCTCCGTTAACAAAAAGACTTGTTGGAGTAGCATCTGTTGTTGTTCCTGTTAACATAAACGTACTAGATTGAGCATATCCTTTACCTAATCCATTAAAACCACCACCACCAAATACAGTCTCTCCGTGTCTTAAAGCTATTCCATAAGTTCCAAATACTGAAGCATTGTTTACTCCATTTGCTATCTCGTTATTACTACCTACTATTATGTTATTCCTAGAATCTCCTTTTACTATATTATTATCTCCCATTATATAGGTGTTACCTGTACCTGTTTCAGTTGAGTTAGTAGAACCTTTTATAGTATTAGTCTCATTACTTATTGCTTGTTGTACTCGCATTGTATAGCTATATGCTTCACAAGTCCTAGTTCTGTGGTTATAGGTATATCCGTATGCTTCACAATCAGTCTGATTAGGTGTAACGTCATTAGTACCATCTGTAAAGACTACTTGTCCACTTCTTAATACCTCTTTAGGTTTTACTGATAATCCGTTTCTAAATTCCATTAGTTTATTAGTATAAATTCAACTGTTGATAAATCTTTTGGCTTATAGTCTATTCTATTAACTCTATATGCTCTGTTTTTAATCATAATATAATCTGTAAAAGAAAATTGTGCTATATCTCCTGCTGTTAAGTTTACCTTTAAAGTCATTGTCTTAGTATCAGGATTGTATAACTGATTGTAATAAGGTAGCCAATAATTATTAAATAAATTACTTGTTACAGTCTGTCCTATTGGCAAAAAATATTGTGTTTCTCCAAAATTATAATCATCAGTAGTTCCTACAACAGTAGGTATAGATGTTAAGTGAGAAAATGTAAATAGCAAGTCTGAGTTTTCACTTGATGTACCATTCTGTGCAGGTATAAAATAAGTAGAACTCATTTGAACAGGGCTAGAGTTCATCTGATATAATATTCTTGGTTTATTTTCAAAACTACTAGAAGCACCATCATCATCCATAGCATATATAGCAGGAGTAATAAAGTTAGATAATTGAGACCATAAAGGTTTAGATACTGTTGCAGCAAAAGGACTAGCAACTATTTCTTCTTCTCCTTCTAATAGTGTTAGGTTTTCTGCACTAAATACTTTAGAACCATACAGATGTCCTGTTGTAGATTTTTTATATATATTAAATACATAATCATCTTCATCTTCTTCGTACTTAAAGATAGTCTTTTTCTTTAAATCATTTAAAGGTGTAAGCTTTACGTCTTTTAAATCTACTTTACCTGTCCAATCTGCTTGTATGCTTCTTTCTTTTAATGTCGTTCCTGATGTTGTTTTAATAAATACATCAGCATAAGGTTTTATTATAATATTAGCAGGATCAGTATTATCTTGTAATGTAACTAAGTTAAACATAGTCATAATACCTTTTAAAAAATTCCATTGATTTATTTCTCCTCTTAATGAATTTAATATAGCTGAATCAACTATTGAGCTACTAAGATTAAATGTTACAGTAGCAGTTGAATGTTTTACACTATCAGTTATTCCTGTTTCTTTCATTTTAGGAGTTAATTTATCTCCTGTATTTAATGCAACATTAAAACTTCCTTTATAATTTACTCCACTTGGGTAACTAATAAATATACTTTCAAAATTAATATTTTGTGTTATTCCTGTACTAGCATTATATAATTCCCATCTACAATCTACTATACTATTATCTCCTCCTGTTGTAAAAAATCTAAAATCATAATCAACACTATATAAATTATTATCAGTTGTACTTACAATAGAATACGCATCAACTCCTGTATTTTGATAATCATCAGGCACTACTGATGTAGAAACTCCATAAGTTACACCAAAAGGGTACAATTTTATAACTTCAAAAGTTGAGCCAACAGTAACATTCGGAGCAGTACCATTTGTAGCAGTATAGCTAGTATCTCCAATTACTGAAGGCATAGTATCTCCACCCCAATTAAAGTCCATAAATAGCTTACCAAATTCTGAACTTTCAAATAAACCTGAGCTGTAAGTATATCCAGCATCACTAAATATTCTATCTATTAAATACTTAATCTTTATAAAAGGTCTAAATGCTTGTTCAAATGATGTAAGCTCAGGTGTTCCTAGTGTGGCATTTGTTCCTGTTGCTCCGTTTGCATATAACATTTGATGTGTCCAATCTACAAAAGGGTATTTTAGTACATCTGTTTCTTTTGTTCCTGCTACACCTGCATAAGTTCCTATTGGTAGATTATTAATTAAAGTCAATCCATCTACATACCAACTACCTTTTATTATTGTCTTATCATAAGTATGTTGTAACTCATTAAAGTTTATATTATCAAAAGTTTTATTTTTTAATGTATCAGCTAATGCTATTGTCTGAGCATATAAATTAACATTATAGCTTATCTCTCCTTCTCTGTCTTGTATGTCTATAAGTCTTAAAGCACCATCAAATAGTATAATACCATCTTGCTTTAAAACAGCTCTTGTTCTTACATAAGGATTAAAGTCATAAGGATTAGCTACTGTTCTTGTTATCTCAAATATATTGCCAAAAATTTGATTATTCCTTTTTGTTGCTGGTAAGTTAAAGTCCTTAGAATATGATTGTATCTTTTCTGCTACGTTTTTAAAATCATCAATACTTAAAGTTAATGGTATTTCTTCATCTTCATATAAGTCACATATAACTTGTCCTAATACACCATTCTCAACTTTTCCTGTTAATGTAAGTTTATCAATACCTAAAATATTAACGCTTGTATTTTGATATGTTATAAATATTGTATCATTTTCAGACAATGCTGTAAAATTTGCAGTTATTTGTGAAGTTGTAGCACTAAAAGTTTGTGTTGATCCTATCTGTCCATTATATACAGATACTAATACATTACCACTTGCTGAGGTTAAGTCTATTGTAAGTGTATAGCTTTCTCCTACTACTAATCCTGATAGCTGTTGATATACTCCACATTGTGTGCCTGGAGATGATGATACAACTGAACTTAGTAACAATTTACCACCTGTTCCTGCTGCTACTGTTGGAGTACCTAAAGATGTATTTATAAACTTATACCAAGTGTTAGGTATAGTAGGATAAGCATTACTCATTATATCAGTAAAAGAACTTGTGGTAGAATAATTAGTAGCATTATTAACTCCAAAGAAATTTACTCCATCTACAATAATTTGATTAGGACTGTTACCTTGAGGATGTAAAACTAATTGTATGCTCATTATGAAGTTTGTGTTTTTTGTGTTTTGTTTCTTTCCATTTCAAACGTGTACTGTATTAGCTTATCATTAGCAATAGTTTTACGAATATAATTAGATGACGTAATTAATATAGGTTCTACATACTTATTAGTCATAGTATTGTAAGGTGCTGTCTCTGTTTCATAACCATTTAATACATATACCTCTTGACTATTAATCAACTCCTCAAACCATACTGCATCTGCTTCAGTTACAAAGTCTGTATTTACTGTTATTCTTTCTGTTGAATTTACTCTAAAGTTTTTCTTACCACCTTGAAAACCATTAATTCTATATGTGCTATCATTCCAAGTTCCTGACATTTGAGTATATGTCGTTCTATTAGTCGTTAAAGACTTAGTAGATTTCATAGTGAATGTGTAGTAATCCCATACACCCCACTGATTAAGCCAAGTAAGTCTAATACTTTCATATCCTTTTGAATTAGGACAATTTACATTTATAGTGTATAGTTGTTGTAGCTCGTCAGCATCATTTTGTGCTTGTACTGTATAATAACCTCCTTTTATTTTACCTAAAGCTACAAGACCTTGAAATGTACTAGACCAATTTTGTAAGTTACCAGGAAAAGCACCGAAATATAATAGCTGAGTAAATATATTATCTAAGTTAGTAGCTCCTCCATTTGTGTAATTTTGTATAACAATTTCTGAACTTGTAGTACCATCATTTTTATAATATACTAAATTGATTTGTTTTATTCTATCAGTTGATGTAGGTAGAAAGTTTAAAAAAGATAGTGTACCATAATCATTAACATTAGCATATAAAGTAGTTGGAGCATTACTTAAAAATTTAGCAGCTGAAGTAGATTTAGCTGTGTATAGTAGATTCTTTTTCAAATTATAACCATAATCTGCACCTGTCTGTGTTAAGTAGTTATCATATTGCAATACTCCATTAAACATTATATATTGTGCTGAATTAACTGCATCTCCTAATTGTTGTACAGAACTTGTAGGAGTAGTAGATCCTTCAACAGTAAATTGTATTGCAAAGTATTTAACCGAATTATTAGTCCTTGCATATTTGTCAATTAAATGTATTGGATGTGATTTACTATTAGTATATGTAACCCCTTTGTATGTACTACCATTTCCTGACGTTGAACCTAAATTGTCTGAACTTACATATCCTTCTAATATAGATTGTAAATCAAATATACCTACACCTGCATTGTTAGGAGTTGTTTTAAAAGATGCTACAAGTTGAGTACCAACAGAAAGGTTTATAGGATTTGTACCTATATGAACTTCTGCTACATATTTTACATTGTATCTATTTTGTACTTGAAAAGCATCCTCTACTGAAAATACTACTTGTTGTCCAACAGGAATTGCTCCGTTGTCTACATCTCCATATAAAGGTTTTTGTGTTATATATAATGCCATTATTTTACTGTTATTAATCCTTCTATTATATCTTCTTTTAAACTACCTAGTAAGTCTTTTCCAAATTGCTTTAAACCTAATCCTAAAGGTTTTTGAAAAAAACTTATACCTTGAATACCATTTCTACCTATACTTCTAGCTATTAAAAATGATATGCTTTTTCTTGACATAAACCTACCTTTTTCATCTCTTGGTGCTATACCTTTTTTTACTATCCACTTATCTAATACTTTACTAGAAGGTTGTGAATGATCTTTTATTTTTTTATAACCATAAGGACTAGATATTGTCTGTCCTGTATAGTCTTTAAAAGTTCTTTTTACTTTTGTACCTGATACACCTTTATCTACAAATGTACCATAACTACTCATATAGAATTGTACTGCAAAACCATCAGCATCAGTTATTACTTTAAAGCTAATAGAGTTTTCTAAGTTTGTACCTCCACCTTTTGCTTTTTGTAGATTACCCTTAGACCTATTTACTACTTGCTTACCAAAGCTATTTAAGTACCTTTCTATATTGTCAGTCTTCATTACTCTACCCCTACAAATACTTCAACTCTAGCATCTGTTGTGCTTGTTGGCTTAACTGTTACTCTACCTAAATTTTCTAAAGTAGGAAATGATGGTGTAGTACCTGTTTCTCCTATAAGAACTGCTTCTGCTTGACTTAATATATGAGAGTTGCCTGAAGTAATTAATACAGTATATAAATTTGATGAACCTATAAAAGCTACTTCTATATTCTCAGTTGTGCTTAGATTAGTAATTCTAAAATACTTTGCTCTATCTACATCAATAGCACTTGAAGATGTGTAAGGACTTGCAGCAAAATTACATACTGTTGTTTCTTGTCCTTGTACGCAAGTTACTATTCTTTCAAATACATCATTTATACCTGTTGTAGTTACTGAGTTAGTAGAACCCCTTAGTGAACCATTTAAGGTTACTGATTCTTGTATTGTTGTTGTTAAATCTGCCATATTTTATATTTTAATTGTTATTGTTGGTGGTATTATTTTTATTATTACTTTGCCTATCTTTATCTCATTTAATCTCTTTAGTATCTCAATCATTAGTAACCAGCACCTTGATTTAATACAGGTATATTACAAGTATCAAAGTCATTCATTACTTTAACTCCTATCTGAAATACCCAACCACAACAAAGATTGTCAAACCTTTCTTGGAATGGTTCTATTGTAAATTGATCTTGTGTAAAGTATATAGGTGCATTAATATCATTAACTCCTTCAAGTGATTGTCTTGAACTATGTCTTAGCATACCTATAAAGTCAGTAGCTATTTCTAAAGTCTGATTCCAAACCTCTTGCTCATTGTTCTTAGTGTTTACTAATTTTGTAAGCTCTGTTTGTTGTTTAGTCTTCCAATCATTCTTTTCGCTTACCATATCCATAATAAAGATTTGAACGTTATAGATTATTTCACTATCTCCTGTTGATACGTTTAAAGGATTGATGTGTAATAAAGGAAACTTCTCCATCTTCTCTAAGTTAATGTCATAGATATCTCCAACTGATACAGTAGATATTTGTTGATGATACTCTCCTAATCTACATAGAGTATTTATTACGTTATTGTATGTCTTATTGCTTACTGCCATATTTTACTTTATTTTGCGACTCTAAGTCTGTTTCATAACTTAACCAAGTAAATGCTTCTAATAAGTTAAGCTTTGTTATTTGTTCTAGTTTTGAAATATCTGCATTACACAATCTATACATTATTCCAAAGTAACCCCACTTTTCTGCGAAGGATTCGCTTGCAACTGCTCCTTTATTTCCTTCAGCCGTTCCGTCAAAAATGATGGCAAAGTCAGTAACAATTCGTTGCCTAAAGTGTAAAAAAAAACCAATGCACTTTGCACTTGTTCAGCTGACATTTTCTTCATCTGTTCGGCTCGTATGCTTATATCTCCATCATACGCTTTGATTGTATAGATGTCATTCTGTTCTTCTACTATCGGTCTATATAATATAGCCATAACTTCAGGTAGATTCTTCTCTACATCATTCTTTATCATAGTTTCTAAGTCTGACCATTCTCCTAATGTGATTGAGTCTAAGTCAGGATGGAAACCATATCTCTTACCATCTATTTCAATTATCCTTTTTAAAGAACTATTTTGCTTCTGTTGTAGCTCAGAAATTTTACCCATTATAATAGCTATATCTTTTAATTCTAATTCCTTTATTAACTTCTTAGGAATGTTAGATAATGCTTTTATAGTTTCTAAAGCTTCTTCACTTTTACTAAGTTTATGATAATCAACAAGTTTTATCCACTTCTCTAATGTTACGTCTTCCCACTTGTTAATTAACTTGAACTCTTTTACTTTATCCTTCTTCTTAATCTTTACCTTCATATACTATATAATAGAAATTGTTCATATTTAGTTTAAAATGTTATATTTGCATAAGTTTTAGTTAATAATTAGGGTACGCTTTATGCTGCCCTTTTTTATTGAACATAATATCTTCCTGCGTTTGGATTGTCTAAATGATAGATTACGTTATACCTTATTCCATCTATTGCGTGGTTATATGAATCGTGATATAATTTAGAACCCTTGTCGCTGTATATATAATTATTTAGCTCTTTAGCTATGTTAGTTGATTCAGGTGTTATTACTAAGTGATAATCTTGCATACGTGTTATACCACTTTCAATAGTTCCTTTCTTTACAGGTTTAATGTTTACTCCTAAATGCTTTAAGTCTGCTATTAGTCTTGGCTCTGCTGAGTCTGCTATGATAAGCTTCTGACCTACCTTGTCTAGTATTATCTGTGCTAGTTCATTTGACTTTAAACCATTCTTGTATATATGCTCTTTAAGATATATCCTTTGTTTCTTTTTGTCTATTGCTACTTCAGTTAATGAATCAGGATCTACTGAGAATCCAAAGTCCATACCACAAGAAGTCTGTAAGTTATCAGGATTAAATTCTCCTATACTCCAATTATCAAATACTACACCATCTGCTCTGTCTAACCAACCTCCAAGAATTTTATGTTGATACTTTTTAAAGTTATTGTGCTTTATAGTCTTGATACGCTCTAGAAAGCTCTCTGAGAGGTTTTCTCTGTTATCCTCGTATGTACTATGGATATAGCATACATTGTCTTTAAAACCATTAAAACCAGCTTCAACTCCTTTGTCTTCAAAAAACCTTTTATATATCCAATGCTCTTTAGTAACAGGATTAAGTATAAGTATGATTCTATTCTGTATATTCTTTTCTCTAATACTTAAGTCTATTGTATCAAATATATCTTCATCAACTAATTCTTCTGCTTCGTCTAATACGAAACAAGATACACCTTGAATAGATTTTAATGAAGCAGTCTGATTACCAGCTGATGTCTTGATACCTCTAAATAGTATGTCTGATTTATTCTTTAGATTGACTACCTCTGCTTTATTTACACTAAAGGTATTTTCATATCCTAATAGTATTATCTTTTCTAAAAACTCAGGAATGATTGACAAGTGAGCTGATACCATTGTAAAACGTGTAAACAATACCCTAATGCCTTCTGTCATTGTTAGTAGTGTAAGAAAGACTGTAACGGCAAATGACTTACCTGATCCTCTACCACCTGTGATAATGTAGTATCTAGCTTTAGATGAAAAAAGTTCTTCGTATTTCTTATTCAGTATCAATTCCTGTAAGTTTAATAACAGGTTCAGTTTCTACAAAGTTAATTATAGGCATATTTAGACTTTCTTCATTAGTCGTTACATCAACTCTTTGTTGTGGTTTACCATAGAAGTATTCAAAGAATAACTTTACTGCCCATTGCTCTTTCTTTTCTAATCCTTGTTGTAGTGAGTCTAGTGCTAGACTATTCATAGGTGTTAGATTCTCTATAAGCTTTTGTTCATCTGACCTACTTGGTCTTCCTCCTTTGTTTCCTTTAGTTCCTTTATTGTTTCTTCTTCCGTCCATTTTATTCAGTTTTATTCAGTTATCTAATCTTTTTAATATAATAGAAATTACTTAAATTTATTTTCTACTACGCATATTGTGTCGTTATGATTTCCTCCGTGTGCCACAATAAGAATTTCTATTTGCATAAAACCATTTTCTTTTCCTATACCATTACTGTTCCAGCCAAAACTTATAACCTTACTATCTTTTTTTGTTATTCTTGATATTTCTTTTTTTATATTACCCCAAAAGCTAGATTGTGTTGTCTCCATATTTACTGTCCTACCTAGTTTTTTATAACATTCAGAAACCTGTCTTGGACTGTAAGGTGGATCATATAAAACTAAATCAACTGAATTTGATTTCATTTTTTTTAAAAAATCTAAAGCATCTAAATTATAATCAGTATTATATTGTGAATCTAAATCATTTGTAATGATTGCTAACTTATTTTCATTAGCAAAAGGATCAATACTTATAAAATCTTTTTTATAACTAAATAGATTATTGTTATTATATTTATCTATTATATTATTAAAAGCTTTTATCTTAAATGTATTCTTATTAGGCATTGCCCACAATTTATTAATTATCATATTCATTTGGTAGCATTAGTCTTACACCTAGTTCATACAATGCCCATATCCTTATTTGATCTGCATATACTTCAAAGTCTTTAGTATTCATTTTAGCTGTACTGTTTACTACTTGTAATCCTATTTGTCTTTCGTTTATATCTATACTTTGCCATTCACTAGCAAACTTTACTTTAAGTGTATCGTGTAATTCATCTGGAAAGTAACCTAGCTCTGATGCTAATGGTTGTACTATACAAGCCCAATAGTAATTGTTCTGCATTTTGCTTCTATTGTTTTTTTGTTTCTTAACATCTACAATATAGTCATTACCTAATTCTTTTAGATAGTCAAATAACTTTTGCTTGTCTTCACTATTGTTGATTACGTACTTCATTAATCAAATGATTCATTTATACCTCTTTCTCCTATTAGCTTTTCTTTAGCACCTGCCCATAGTTTATTCCTTCTCTTAGTTAGAGATGGTTCTGTACGTTTAATTGTAGGCATACCTTCTTCAGGTTTACTATCCATCCATAGACCACATTCACATCTAGCTTCTATTGTTCTCCAGCCATTGTCTCTATATCTAATAGTCTGTTTACCTATTTCTTGTGTGTTACCACATTTGCAACTATAAATTGTCATTGTAGTTTATCTAGTTCAAAGTGTAAGTGGTTTATAGCTTTTCTTATATCTTGTATGCCACCATCACTATGTTTGCGTTTTGCACGTAATAGATAACTTACAGCTGTTGCCATATTGTAGCTTAGATCAAAGTCTTCTACTACTCTACGTGCTTCATATCCAAAAACCTTACCAACGTAATAGTCAGGTATTCCTAGTTCTTCTTTGCTCATTAACATCTTAGGATTGATTCCTTCTTTCTTTGTCATTTTCTAGTATTTTAATTAGTCCGTCTTGTGTGTGTAAAGGTTTAGCATCAGTAAACTTTCTATATTCTTCAGGAGAGTATATAAGCTTTACTTCTTTTACTAAGTCTTCATTGTATTTCACTACCCATCTACTTGAGTAGTGCATCTTATTTCTTTTTAGGTGTGCTAAGTAACTCATTGGCTGTATTTTTTATATAGTTTCTTTATACCATCGAAGCAAGTTGATATACAAGAACCACAATTAGTATTAGTTTGATAGTTTGTATTGTATATTGTATTGTAAGTCTCTATCATTTTCTTTTTAGCTTGTACGTTCTTAGCCCTTCCTGTCTTTAAGTCTTCCCACATATTTAATATAGCATCTATTATCTCTTGTGGTAAGTCATCAGGTGCTTTCATAACTTCAGACGTTTTATCCCAATACTTCTGTGGACAAGCCATTGGTGCCAATCTGCACTTCAATTTCATAAAGCACATACATATCTTACAACTACCTGTTGGCTTGAAATAGTAAACACATTCTTTACATATTGCAATCCTATCTTCATAGACTTCATCAGGAACAAAAAACTTATTCATTTCTTTCTCCAATCAGGATGTCTAAAGCCAAACATCATTACAAAACTATCATTCTTTACAGGATCATACATCTTCATTTAATTCATTTTTTAGTATTGTTCTTACTTTGTCTATTGTTGTAAATAAGCTATTCCTACTTATCTTAGTCTTTTTAGCTAGTGAGTCTAATGTATTGCCTTCATAGTAATATAACTTAAACAACTCTCTGTCATACCAATTATCTAGCTTGTCTAACTCTACATCTATTATTTCTAATTTATGTAATTGAGCATTATCTACTTCTGCATTAGGAATGTTTGATAGACTCTTATAATAATTATTATCATTTCCATAGTCAAGATGATTACTAGAGACGCTAACATTGTTAGTATAGCTATCAATACGTGTATAATACTTTTCATACTTATAATAAAAATTACTTCTCTTACTTGTCAATGCCCTTCTTAATGCTACTGCTCCGTATCTTGTTAATCCATCTATTCCATCTTTATCATATATTGACTTTAATGTTGTTGGATTCATTTGCATAAAATACAACATCAATTCTTGTACTGCTTCATTTATCTTGTTTTCATCTGTCGTTAATCTGTAAGACATAGTTCTAAACTTATCTGTAAGCTTAGCTATTTCAAGATATATCTTATTCATTTGTTGTTTCTAATAAACTTATTTTGTCTACTGTCTCTTGTAATATTTCTTCAAGGACTACTTTATACGTTCTTATTACTGCTCTGTTACGTTTAGTCTCAACACCAGCAAAGAAAGCATTTGTAGCTACTGATAAGTTAATTGGTATAATCATAAGCCAATCATAAAAGTTGTTTTCTTCAACTCCACTACCATAACCATTATGATATTCTAATATAATTTTTAATACATCTTCGTAATTATTGTACTTAGTTTTACTACTTACGTCTTTTGCAAACTCTTTACACATATTAATATAAAGATCTATTAAAGCTTTGTGTTCTTGACTTGTGTAAATAAGTTCTATCATTTTTCAAATATATCATAATATTTTATTCAATTCCTTTTTCTTCTTTTAAGTTTTTAACAGTTGATTTGTAATAAGTTATCTTTTCTTCATAATCAGCTCTAGTAAACTTAATTATTTGTCTTGCTTTAAACTCTAACTCTTGTGCAGTACCTTCTCCATACTTTGAGTCTAATGCTATTGAGAATTTATATTGTTCTCCTTGTTTAAACATATTACAACCTACACATTGTGGCTGACAGTTTTGTTCATCAAATCTTGTAGCTAAATGACTTCTACTTTGAAAATGTCCGTTTTGCATACCTTGCTTGTAATTTTTAACACATCCACAAGTTATACAAATTACTGCTCCTTCTGATGTAGCATCTCTAAGTCTTATGTAAAGACTAAACCACTTATCAAGTTCTTTCTTAAGTTTGCTAATTGTTTTCATATCCTAAGTTTTTTCTCCATTCTTCTTGTAGCTTACCCTTACGTATTTTATATGCTTCTCCTCTTAAACCTGGTTCTTCTTCCTGGAGCTTTGCTCTCATTCTTCTTATACTTTCAGCATTAGTTAGTTCATTATCTGCATACTTATGTAAAAAGTTTAATGCAGTTATTTCTTCAGCATCTATGTTCTTACTGTTTAATTCTCTATACCAAAATGAAGCTATGAGTTTATTGTCATTATCTCTTAAGTGTGGTTTTTCTAATAGGATCTTTCTTATAGTATCTTTTGTTTTCATATTTAAAATATTATAATCATACTATCGTGCATTCCAGCTTTATCACTTACATATTCTCCAAATGTATTTACTCCTTTAAATTTAATTCTTTTATATACAAATCTTATTTCTTTTTGATTTGGCAATATATGATTATGAAATAATCTAGTAGAAGTAGATACAGGTAATAGCATTACACATAATTTACCTTTTTTACTTTCTTCTATTGCTTTTATAACGAAAGCTTCTTTTAATTTTCTTGAGTAAGGGGGGTTTATAAAATTTCTTTTTTGCCATTCTATTTTTAATCCATCCCATAATTTTAAATTATGTTGCAAAGGACAAGGATCAAAGTTAAAATTAAATTCATTATTTAATTCGTTATATATATAATCAGGTGTTGCCCAATCATCTATATGTTTTATATCTGTCTCTTATACACATCTCCGAGCCCACGAGACTCCTGAGCATCTC
>OLHD01000049.1_pt1 | contig 27891 bp, 23 predicted proteins | sample 1609541 | NCBI WGS metagenome assembly OLHD01 (sample SAMN05416870, study PRJEB24817) | seawater metagenome | isolation source: Sea water | place: Canada:Atlantic | collected 2013-11
ATCAAAGCGGGTTGAAAAAGAGAAGAAATTCGCATAGCTACGCCTATAAAAGAAATAAATTATTTTAATTGCGCGCATTAGACCACGAGATGTAATAAGAATCAATATCATTTGCATTATTTATAATAACTGATTGATATAGATCAAACAGGTATTAATCCCTGTTTGCTGTTAAAAATTAAAAGTTCTCAAAACGTCATTAGGCCGATTTGTGTAAATATTACTTTTAAGTTATTTTGGATGTACTATTTTTACTACTTAACTTACATTAACCTAGCTTTCGCATAACCAGGTGGTTGCTTCTTGGTATGATGATAATCTTGCCAGTCAAAATAACTATTGACTAATAGGTCGAATTAAAACAAAGGCATTGTCAAATGTACTTACCTTTAAAGTATTTCATCGTGCCGAACATAGGCTCTTTATCAAGAATAAAATACTTGTTAGATGCATGACTAGAATAAGCAAATTCTGTAGCGATAGAAATGAGAAAAGGTGAGCAGACGCGTATAAAGTGAAATCACTAAATTGAAGCATAAGCCCATGGTAAGTTAATCACCAAATCTGTGCTCCCCCCATCGTTAGATATTGAGATAATAAGGTAAGATTTTAGCGCGTATCAACCCTTTCATATTTTTCAGACCATACTTCTCTGTCTTTTTATATCCTATAACTTTGATATATAAAATAAAACTAGGTTGCCTCAGTAATTTTCAACATTCATCATAAGTCTTCTATCATTTGAAACTCAGTATCACTTGCTCGCACGTTAAAGGCACTACTAAGAAAAAATTAAACGGCTTATTTTTCAATATCCTAGTGTTTTATGAAAAATCAGCACTTGAAACGAATCCAAACAAGAACTATTATCAATCGCGTTATCAATCATTAGTGAATATATATTATGTTTGTTTGTATTTGCAAAGGCATCACAGACCACCAAATTAAGCAGTTAGTCACCGAAGAAGGTGTCGGATCTATGCGTGAATTAAAGCAGCACCTACCGCTAGGTTCACAATGTGGTACCTGTGTTAAAGTGGCGCAAAATATAATTGATAACACCATTATTGATGAAAGCTTATTTAAAGAGGTAGGCTAAGCTTTTCTCACAAGACGATAACCTCCCCCACTACGACTACAACTGATAATAATTAGCATTATCAAATGCTTGTTTTTAAAGCTTTTTTCAAAATATAGCTTTTGCTTTTCACGTTTTTATTCCTATAATTACAGCCAACGTTTAATGAACTTAAATATGAGGCAATAATGAAAGGCAATCCCGCAGTTCTCGCAATACTTAATAAAGTACTCACCAGCGAACTAACATCTATTAATCAATACTTTCTTCACGCCCGCATGTATAAAAATTGGGGTATCAATGCCTTAAATAGCAAGTGCTATAAGAAGTCGATTCTCGATATGAAGCAAGCTGACAAGGTTATTGAGCGAATTTTATTCCTTGAAGGCTTACCAAATTTACAACAGTTAGCTCCACTTTCTATTGGCGAACATACCCAAGAAATGATCAGTTGCGATACACAATTTCAAATCGCACAAATTGCAGTAGTTCGTAACGCCATTACCCTTTGCGAGCAAGAACAAGATTATGTTAGCCGCGAAATGCTAGATACCATTCTTAATGATGAAGAAGAGCATTTAGATTGGTTAGAAACTCAACAATATCAAATCGATAACATCGGTATTGAAAAATTCATTCAGGCACAGTTATAAACTGAGTCCGTTAAAAGGAAAATAAAATGAAAGGTAATACACAAGTTATTTCTGCATTAAACGGCCTACTTGCCTATGAATTAGCAGCAATGGATCAATACTTTATTCATTCACGTATGTATGAAGATTGGGGCATTAATAAATTATTTGAACGAATAGACCACGAATTTGACGATGAAAAGTTACACGCATCTATGCTAATTCAGCGTATTTTGTTCTTAGAAGGCACACCCGATATGCAAACCCGCCCAGGTTTACATATTGGTAAAACGGTACCTGAAATGCTGCAAAGTGATTTAGACGTAGAATACGCAGTAGCAAATGCACTTCGCTCAGCCATTGCCATGTGTGAACAAGAAAGAGATTACGTTACACGCGAAATTCTAGAAAAATTATTGGACGATACCGAAGTTGATCACGCGTTCTGGTTAGAGCAACAATTGGGTTTGATCAAAACTATCGGATTAGAAAACTACATTCAGTCACAGTTATAGTATCTCCCCCCCAATAAAATAGAAATCGAAGCCAGCTAAATAGCTGGCTTCTCTTTATTTGCCTCAATACTTTGTTAATACATAACAAAGTAAAACATGTAACTTAAAGCGCCAAAACGCTCAAACTTCCCTTAAACAGCTTTTATCTCGTAATAATGATTTACTCATGAAGTAAATGAAATCAGCAAAATTAGCCCTGTTGTTAAGTAAAAATAATTTCGTCAACTATCATTAAACAAGCTGTAGAGAACTATATTGTTTAGATATTTAACAGCAAACAGTGCGGAGTTGTTTTAAGCATAGCTATTAGTATTTAATGATTAAGGAAAATTCGCTTTCATGGAACATAGTTTATCCCAAAAGATATTCGCCAAAATATCCTCTCCTTCCCAGTTTGCTATTGACGTTGCAATTATCCTTTTGTTGTCAACTATAACTTTTTGGCTTGCTCAAAAATATGATGCTTTCGAATATTTGGTCGAATTTTCAAGAGCACATGAAGAATATGAAATTGATGAAATACTTACTTTATTGATGATTGCATCGTTCGCATTCGCGGCAGTCGCCTATAGAAATGGTAGTCGCTTAAAGCTAGAAGTGCTAAAGCGAAGAAAAGTTCAGCAAAGCATGAAGAAAATGGCCTTCTATGACAGCCTCACTGGCCTGCCGAACAGAGAGCTTTGCATTAACCGATTTGAGCACATATTAAATCAATCAGCTCGAACGTCAGAGTCAGCAGCAGTATTGTTTATCGATTTAGATAATTTCAAAGAAGTTAATGATAATTATGGCCATGATGCCGGTGATATTTTACTGAAACAGTTTTCAGAAAGGCTTTTAGGCCAATTACGTAAAGGTGATACATTATCTCGCTTTGCCGGTGACGAATTTATTATTTTGCTAGAATCCGTCGGCTCTATTAATAACGTCACTATTCTGGCAAAAAAAATATTAGACTGCATACAAACACCTTTCCAAATTAACGCCAATGAAACCACGGTAGGCATGAGCGTTGGTATTGCTATGTACCCTAACGATGGCCAAGAAGCATCAGTGCTTTTAAAGCATGCCGATACAGCAATGTATCATGCAAAAAACGAAGGTAAAAATACCTTTAGGTTTTATTCTAATGAGCTGAACAAGCAAGCTCGTAATAAACTTATTATTGCGAATCAGTTACGACAAGCAATCAATAGTGATGAATTCACCCTGCACTTTCAGCCTATTATTGATGTTATCACTAAAAAGGTAAAAGGCGCTGAGGCCCTTTTACGTTGGGAAAGTAAAGTGCTAGGAAATGTTCCCCCTGACGTATTTATTCCTATCGCAGAAGAGGTAGGAATAATAAATACCATTGGTGAATGGGTGCTATTGCAAGCTTGCCAACAAAGTAAACACTGGCATAACTTAGGCTATAACGACTTCATCATGTCGGTGAATATGTCAGCCAAACAACTCGGCCGAGAAGACTTTATAAATGTTGTAGAATCATGCTTGAAAAAATCTGAGCTCCCCGCTGAATTTTTGGAGCTTGAACTAACAGAAACAACCATAATGAAGGATGTTAGCTCAGCGCTTTGTCGGCTTGAAAAACTAAGAAAATTAGGCGTATCTATTGCGCTTGATGATTTTGGCACAGGATACTCCTCCATATCTTACTTACGTAAATTGCAGATAAGTAGAATAAAAATAGACCGAAGCTTTATTCAGCACATTCCTGAAAATAAAGAAGACATCGCCATTACTAAGGCTATTATTTCACTTGCCAGAAATTTAAGTCTCAATGTCACAGCCGAAGGCATCGAAACAGCCGCACAACAAAAGTTTATTGATAATACTATTGTCGACTCAGCACAAGGCTATTTTATTGGCAAACCTATGCTACCAAGTAAATTCGAGTCACTGTTTTTTAAAGATAAACACTAATATTAGCCTCCTTAATTTGAATTCATTTCACGTCTATTTCACAAGTAAAATTTTAAGCTAAAGCACAACTATTAATTACCATAAGTTTTGCTCATGTCAAACTACATCGAACTAAAAAAAATCAGCCAATCATTCAACACAAATGATGCAACTATCACCTTGTTTAACGATCTCAATTTAGTTATCTCTCAAGGTGAATCATACGCGATTACAGGGCCTTCTGGCGCAGGTAAGTCGAGTTTGTTGATGTTGATATCTGGCTTAGAAGAACCAACCTCTGGCCAAGGCATTTATGTAGACGCTGAGCAGAAAAAAACATTAAAAGAACTAAGAAACGACATTGGCTTTATTTTCCAACAATTTCATTTATTACCGGAATTAACCGCATTAAATAATGTTGCCTTGCCACTAAAGCTAAGAGGCGACAAAAATTCCATGGCCAAAGCCAAAGTGTGGCTTGATAAAGTTGGCTTAGCACACCGTGTAGACCATAAACCGAGTGAGTTAAGTGGCGGCGAACAGCAACGGGTCGCCATAGCACGAGCATTAGTTTTTGAGCCTAAGTTTATTTTTGCCGATGAACCAACGGGAAACTTAGACCAAAAAAGTGCCACAGAAATAGCTAACATTCTATTTATCTGTTGCCAAGAAAATAACGCCGCTCTAGTTCTGGTAACGCACAGCGAGACATTAGCCGCTCGCGCACAGCATAAGTATTTACTTGCCGACAGACAGCTTAATCAAACAGTATCCCCAAGCGACTTGGATACAAACAACATAGTGCAGGTGGCATCATGTTAAGCAATAACCTTAAGCTCGCATGGCATTTTTATAAGCAAGAATATCAATCTTCTCATCAACGGTTATTACGTTGGATACAAGGCATATTATTGCTGTTCATCATCACCTTGAGCCAATCAAGCATCAGTATTCAAGCGTATTTAGATCATAATTTACAAAGCTTGCTCGGTGCCGACGCAGTGCTGAGCCAAAAAGCGGAATTAACGCCTTCACAGCATGCTGAAGTTATTGAAATAACCGATGATATGGTGATCACTCAACACATAAAAACCACGCTTACACACAATGGCCAATGGCAACAAGCGAAACTAAAAGCGGTTGGCGAACATTATCCTCTGCAAGGTGAGCTACTCACATCAACAGCTTTAAAAGATAAAGGTACGCCAACTTTTGCTGCGCCAAAAAATGGCCATATTTGGTTAGATGCCAGAATACTCGCCAGCTTATCACTAAATATTGGTGACCATTTACAATTGGCAAATCAGCAGTTTTTAGTGTCTCGCATACTACAACACGAGCCTGACAGATTAATGGAAGGCCATACCGTCGACATGCGCGCGATGATTAATTTACAAGATATGAAAGCACTTAACTTCTCGCCTGATCTTATTCATTACCGTTATTTGTTAGCAGCAACGCCAACACAAGTTAATAACCTCATTAAGTGGCAAGAAAACAATTTACCTGCCGCCGAAATACGCCATAAGAATGGCAACCATCCCCTAGCGCTTTTTTGGCAAAGAACAGAAAACTTTATGGGCCTAGCATCAATTATTCTATTTTTTATGGCGGCCATTGCTGTTAACCAATTGACCCAAGTGCACATGAAAAAAGACCAATACTTTTCAGCAATATGCATGAGCCTAGGCGCAAGCAATAATACCGGTATCCAAGTATCTTTTTTTAAATGGTTTATAGGGCTATTGCTGTTGCTGCCAATAGTACTGTTGTTATCAGCATGCAGTCATTGGCTAATTGTTAATTGGCTACAGGAAACATTCGCCGATATGCAATGGCAATGGCATGCCAAATCAGCCTTAGTTTCAATATCGGCTGTAGTCACCATATTTGCCGTTTTTCATGCCCCTGTTTGGCTATCGCTGCGTAATAATTCTGTCGCTAATTTGTTTGCAGATAAAAGCAAAGGCCTGAGTCATTGGCTTAGCAAGGCCAGCAGTATAACTGTTTTGTCAGCCGTCACCATCGCCTATTCCGACAATGCACTGTTAACCATGATGATGGTAGCCGCAACGCTATTCACCATCATATTAATGATATTGATTAGCTGGAGTACATTAACGCTTGGCGAAAAATTCACACAAAACTTCTCAGGCTTAGTGCCCTTCTCTTTGTTTATGATGAAACAGCGATTAGTCAGTAAAAGTACGCAGATACTCGGTATTGGCTTATGTGCATTCTTATTATTGTTCACTTTAATGCTGCTAAAAGACCTAGGTGCAACCATGAGCTCATATCAACGCCAGCATGATGGCAATGTCATGATTTCACAAGCCACTAAGCCACAAATGCAATTCATTGAAAATTGGGCCAAAGAGCAAAAAATAGCAGTACGACAAGCTAAGCCTTACATGTACGCAAAACTCATTGAAATAAATCAGCAATCGCTAAGTAAATTCAGTGACAAACCCAGCGACAGCTTAGCAACATTTAGTCGCGCCATTCGCTTACATTGGAGTGAACAAGTACCACAAAACAATAAAGTTATTGATGGTCAATGGTGGCAGCCAAATAGCGAAAACTGGCAACAAGTATCTATTGAAGAAGAAGTCATGACAGACTTAGGTTTAGCAATCGGTGACTGGTTAACGTTTTTTATTGGCCAAGAAGAAATTAAGTTTCAAATAACGGCTAGCCATGTATTCAAACCTGGTGCTGGCTCTATTACTTTTTGGGTGCAAATGCCGCCAACAGCACTGGCTCATATACAAGCTCCTCACTACAACATGGCAAGTATCGAGTTAGACAGTCAACAATGGCCTTTGTTAGCTAACCTTTGGCAAAAATTTCCATCACTACGTATGGTTTCACTAAAAGAAATGACTGACTTGTTTGACCGCATGTTAGCGATGATCACCAAAGTGATCAGTGGTTTCTCATTAATGATTATTTTATTAGCAGGCGTGGTGATCCTCGCTTCTATTAACGCTTTAGAATCTAAAGAAAAGAAAAAGAATAGCATCATTATGAGCTTTGGCTTTACTCGTTCTACTTGTTTAAAGCTCAATGTAATCGAATGGCTAGTAACCGCTAGCATTACCGCAACAGGCGCAATATTAGGCACTTACTTTACTGGCCTATTAATATATCAGTCGCAATTTTCACTTAACTATCAACCTGACTTTGTATGGCTTATTGCCACTTTGGCGACCATTTTATGTTTGGTCACTGGCTTAGGTATTTATGCCAGCCGAAGCAACCTGAAAAGTTCAGTTAAGCAATTAATGGCAGATACCTAAATTTCACATTTGTTTCACGGGTGATTAGTCATTATGCGTGTAACTTCAAGGAGAAAGTTTAATGAAATCGATTATTAAAACTAAAGTTAAAGCTAAAAACATGATAAAAATAAGCAAACAAGCAATAACACAGCTTATCACCCTATTCGTGTTTATTGCGTTGTCGCTACAAGTAAACGCCTCAGTATCTAAAAAGGTGCTCATGATTGTTAGTGGTTACGGCCAACAACAAGGTGAAGAAAAGCCTGGCTATGAATTCAACGAATTTGCCAAAGCCTACACTGTGTTCAAAAATAATGGCATATCTGTCGACATCGCCAGCCCTAACGGCGGTAAAGTAGAAGCAGATAAGTATGACGCTAAAAAATCATATAACGCTAGCGTATTGGCCGACAAAGCTATTATGGCAAAGCTAAACAATACCTTATCAACCAAAAATATTGATGCAAAAATCTATGCCGCTATCTTTATTGTCGGCGGCAAAGGCGCGATGTTTGACCTACCAAAAGATAATGCGCTTCAATCAGTCATTGCTGATATCTATCAACAAAACGGCACTGTCGCAGCAGTATGTCACGGGCCAGCCGCCTTGGTTGATGTAAAACTTAAAGACGGTAGTTATTTAGTCGCCAATAAAGCTATCAATGGTTTTACCAATAAAGAAGAAAAGTTATTTGGTAAAAAATGGCTGAGTAAATTCGAATTTATGCTAGAAGATAAACTAACAGAGCGTGGCGCAAACTTTCAATCAAGTGAAATTATGCTTAGTCATGTAGCGGTTGATGAACGCTTAATTACCGGACAAAACCCAACTTCAACGGTTGATGTAGCAACCGAACTTGTAAAAAGCCTAGGCTTAACGCCAGTTTCAGCAGCAAAAGATATTGAAGATAATACCATGGCGGTAATTGCAAAATATTTATCGGGTGATAAATCAGTCTTAAAAGCCATTACCGATAGCCCTGAGCAATACCATATTTCACTAGCGGGCATGTATGGCTTTTACTATCTAAAAAGCGCAGAAAACAATACCCACTTTGAAAATGCCCTAGCGTTAATGATGCTTGCACAAAAAACCATTAATAACCCAATGCTAGATATGAAAATAGCAAAAACACAACATAAATTAGGTAAAAATCAAGACGCTGAAAATACCTTGAAACAATTATTAGCATCTAAGCCTGATCACAAACCGGCATTAGAGATGTTAAAAACCTTGTCTTTATAATAAATTAGAACACTGCGAGCATTTTGCTTGCAGTGTTTATTGCAATTTAGGAACAATATGAAAGCTCAAGCAACATCACTTAATATTTTACTGGTAGAAGACCAACAAAGTATTGCCTGTAATATTTCCGATTACATGGAAGCAAAAGGACACCGCTTTGATTTCGCCAGCCAAGGTAAGCAAGGATTAACCCTAGCACTTGAGCATCATTTTGACTTAATTATATTAGATCTTAATCTACCTAAAATGGACGGCCTTGAGGTCTGCCAGCAAATACGAAAACAAGCAAATCGCCATATTCCCATTTTAATGCTCACCGCTCGCGACAGTATTGACGATAAAGTATCAGGCTTTACCGCAGGCGCTGATGACTACCTAACTAAGCCCTTTTCATTACAAGAACTTGAAGTAAGATGCTTAGCATTATCAAGACGCCACTTATTACAAACATCTGACATTTTAACCATTGGGCCATTAACCATTGATAGACAAAGAAAACAAGTGTCTAGAGATGACAAAATACTCGATTTACATGCCATGGGCGTACGCATCATCACCATACTCGCCGAAGCGTACCCGCAAGTTGTTAGCCGTTCAATGTTAACGCAAAAACTTTGGGGTGATGAACCTACCGAGTCTGACGCTATGCGCTCTCATCTTTACCAATTACGTAATATTTTAGACAAGCCTTTTGACTATCCAATATTAAAAACCGTACATGGCGTTGGCGTTACCTTAGAGGTTAAAAATGAAAAATAAAACCAATAAACCCCACAGTTTAAGCCGACGCATTGTTGCTCAATTTTGCATTTTCACCTTATTTATCTCAGCGATTTATTGTTTCTTCTGCCTGATACTTTTATATAACTTAGAAGACCGCTTTATTGAGCGCGAGGTTGCGCAAGAAGCGGAATATTTACAAGCACAGCACCAACAAAATGGCCAATGGCCAAATACCCGCGCCGCTCATATGTCAGTGTATTTTTCAGAAAACACCTTACCTGTAGATATGCAGCAACAGTTTTTAGAAGAGCCACAGCGTATAGAGTTTTATGGTGCGGAAGGTCGGCATTATCATTTGTATACATTGTCTAAAAGTGAAAATATCTATCTAGTTGCCGAAGTGAGTCAAAAACTTCTGGTTCGCCCGATAAGAGACGGCGTAATTCAGTTCTTTTTAATCTGTGGCGGCATACTTTCACTGGTGGCATTTTTCATTGCTTGGATGTTAGGTAGAAAAACCGCAACACCGCTTAAACAGTTAGCCGATTTGGTTGACGGTGTCGCGCCTGAAAATATCCCAAATACCTTTGCCCACAACTTCCCCAATAACGAAATAGGCGTACTAGCGCGCACACTAGAAAACTCTATGCAACAAATTAGCAAAGCACTCGAACGCGAAAAATGCTTTACGCGCGATACCAGCCATGAATTACGAACCCCTGTCGCCATCATTAAAAACGCCGTCGAAGTGTATCAAGAGAAAAACCATGTTCATCACCTTGAAAGCTGTAATAGTGAAAATATAAAAAGTGAAAACAGCAATGCGCGAATAAATAATAATGCGCTTATTAACCGTATTTCTGACGCAGCAATGCAAATGGAGCAAACGGTAAACACACTGTTAATCCTCGCCAGAGAAGAACATAACACTGAGAGTAAAACACTCATTCAACTGTTACCTTTGGTTGAGCAATCAATATTAGATCACAGCTATATACTTAACGGCAAAGCAGTTGAAGTAGATGTTACAAACAACTGTAATACCAAAATACATGCGCAATCAGGCATGCTAAAGGTACTACTTGATAACTTGCTCAGTAACGCTTTTCAGTACACCAACCGTGGCGAAGTCAAAGTCGACTTTCTCAACAACCAACTAGTCATTAGTGACACAGGGCTAGGTATCGAAGAAAATATATCATCGCTTGTTACCGCACCAGCAGTCAAAGGTAGCCAAAGTACTGGCTATGGTTTTGGTTTATCGATAGTGAAACGTTTATGCGAACACCAAGGCTGGCAACTTACCGTGGAAAGTAACAAGGGCACGGTTGTTTCGGTGTTATTTACGACGGAGTAAAAAGATAGCAAGTGAAATAATACAATCGCTAATAAATTGATCTGCCCTCTTTCACTACGGCGTTTGAAGCGTTATTATCGCCGCTAATTTCAACCATGTGTTTTAAACGTTTATGAAAATTGTTGCAGGCTTTTGGTATACCTTCCTTGTCGTTGCATTGTCGATAGGCTTCTTCACTGGAATCATTCAGCAATCCTATTATGTCGGTGGCTGGAACAACGCGCCATTGTTCGCAAAAATTGGCATCCCCCTGACCTTTATTACCTTCATTTCGTTTTGGATAATGATGCTTGAAGACTTTATTGAAAACAAAACTAAAAAGCACCGCGTGTTAATTGGCCTAAGTTTGTTTTTTCTGCATTGGGTAGCGATTTTAGTGTACTTTTGGGCGGTGGTTTATCGTCGTAAAGCGCAAGAATGCTAAGACAAGTTAGCACCTTCCTTTTTCAACAATGTCAGTATCAGCTTGTGAGCATAATGACTGGCAACCATCCGCTGAAACATACTGAAAGTAAAGTTTAAAGCAGCACGGAAACACGTGTTTTTATTTCATTATGTAACTTATAAAAATGACTTGATCCTTCACGTAACTTTGCGTAATTGAAGTGAATAGTCACTTCCTACCAACTAAAGAAATAATTCTTGATTTCGCGCAATATTATTTCAAACCTGTAAAGCTAATCCATTGATGGTTATGGTATATTTTAGTAACGCTATAAAAAGATAAAGCTAAAAGAAGGGAATAACCTTTATTTAAACAAAGGGGCTCTTCGTAATAAACTGCTATATTTTATGGGGAGGCTCGCAGTAATGGATTATTTAGTATACGGTGATGAAAGTGGAACGACTGGTAGTGACAAGTGTTATTCTATCGGACTCCTATGCGTACCTATTAATAAAACTGATGAATTTAATAGCTATGTGCTTGACCTGAAAAATAAATGGGGAATCGTCGGAGAGCTTAAATGGTCAAAAATTAAAAATAGCGCAGGTCAGGCAAATATTTGTATAGATTTACTTAACATGGTTATCAAGAGTAACTGCTGCTTTCACGCAATTATTGTAGAAAAAAAACTATACAATAATTGGAGAAAAAATCGAGAATCAGCATTCTATAAGACATATACCGAGCTTTTAAAATCAGTAGCCCAACAAACGAAATCCAATCTCACTGTTTATATAGATCAGAAGTGTGATAAATATAAAAGAAACGATGAGGTTATAGGTATTGTTGCTAACAATATGCTCGCGCAAGTAGGCAAAAAGAAATCTGTTGGAGCAGTTGAAATGCACGACTCTAAAGTTCATTTGGGACTGCAAGTCGTTGATATATTAACTGGTGCTGCTAATTCGGGTTATATGAAGTTTTTAAATCCTAATTTAACTCTATCTAGGGCAAAAGAAGCTGCATTCGTTAAAATGGCAAATATGTTAGGTTGGGACAAACTTCGCTATGATACTTACCCTAATCAGAACTTCAATTTATGGCATTTCCCAATTGAAAACAAAGCTAGGCCAGATACTAAACAAATCAAAATAAACAATAATATAAAAGCAGTTAGAGCAAGTGAAATCTAACAAAAGTAAAATGTAGAACTGCTAACAGCTTACTTGGGTGTGCTTTGCTATACATATTAGTAAATTATTACTCGCCGCTTAAAACGGCGTTTGAATAACTAAATTTTTATTTGAAAATAAAGTTTTATAGGATTAATTAGTGTTAGATAATATTTACAAGTACATGCCATTGAGGAAAGAATTTTTTGATAATTTTTTGATACGTGGTAGCCAGAAATATGCGCTAAATGATCCTTTTGAGCTTCGCCCTAGCAGCAATAAACACGCAAAACTACTCACAGAAAACTCATATTTCGATTTTGCAGTTATTTCACTTTCAGAAACGAACAACAACCTCTTAATGTGGTCGCATTATGCTGCCCAGCACAAGGGAATAATTCTTGAGTTAGATTTAAAACATCAATTATTTGAGAACTACTCTACCTTCCCTGCAACTAAATATGATGAAGAGCTTGATGCTGATGTTCTTGATAATGAAGAGATTAAAAGAAGATCTGAAATTAAAGCGGGTAAAGTTCAGAGAGTAAGGTATAACACTTTAAGACCTAGCTACACAAAATTCGAGAATATTCTCGAACATTTTTTAATAAAAAGTGACGAATGGATATATGAGAAAGAACACCGTATTATTTTACCACTGGTAACAGCGGATAGAATAATAGTACATGAAACTCATTTACCTGAAATTGAATTTTATGCTGAATCACCAGAAGTACTTGATCAAAAATTCATTGGAAATGGTATGTATATGATTAATCTAAAGAAGCCTCTTTTTGAAGAAGGCTACAGATTAATAACTCAAGATGATGAGTATATAGATAGAGAGGATTTAGTATCCGCATTTGTAGAAAGTATTATAAATGCATACTTAAGAAAGATATCAGAAGACCCACGTACCATTTTTCTTTATCATTTAGATCCTAAGGCTATAAAGTCAGTCTATTTTGGCTGCCGTATTGATCCACAAGATAAGAAATATGTTATGGAGCGTATTACGTCCAATAATGAGTTAAAGCACATTAAAGTATTCCAAACTGAAGCTAGTGATGAGCGTTTTGAGTTAAAGTTTAAAACTAACAAGCCAATTAAGAAGGAGTAAAAATAGTTAGATCGGTTCAGCTTAGCTACACCGTTTTAGGTGAGCAAAATAAGCTTAATCATGAGGCGTTATACGCCAATCATAAGTTCACTTAAATTCGTTGTTTCGGTTGGCATTTCACAACTTCTCATCTATACAAAACCGGCTGATATTGATAATCAAAATAAGTATCCTTAGACACTTCATCTATCTCAACGAAATAAGCAAACGTACCTTTCATTTGCAATGCATGTTCACGAAATAAAATAGCATGTTCAATTCGTACAAAGCTAAAGGTTAAGAGCAATTCACTAATCGAAGCACTAAACATCGGCGAGAATTCAGCATTGTTAGTAATCGTGATGGTTTCAATAAAAGCATCTTGTTTGTTGTACGACAATAGACCGTCTAACTTGCCTTTGGTGTCATCGCCAAATTGGCTTAAGGTCACTTGAAAATTCATTTGAATATGCGTGCTGGTTTCTAATTGATAGCTAAGCGTTTCTTGGTTAATGAGCTCCCTTAGCTTAATGGAATAACTGTTATTACCTGCAGTTTGTTTTTGCTTTTTCTTCTTTTTACTAGCTTGTTTGCGCTTAGTCCTTAAGAATTTCTCTTGCTGTTTTGCTGTCGCTTTTTCGCCATTAGCGCTGATCAGTAACCATCGTTTATTGATATCAGCATTGGGTGTAAATTGCTCAACACTCTCGGTAATATCACCTTCTTCATTCTCAAAGCGATTTACGGTAAAGCCCCACTGCTTTCTGTTAGTTTGTTCAAACTTAACAATTGCCTGATGAATTTTTTGATTAAGAACTTTTTGCTTAAGCGCATTATCGTCATTAGTATCGACATTTTCAGCACAAACACTTTTTGCCAAGAAAACACAAAATAAAGATAATCTAACCAAGCCTACATGAAATGCCATTACGTACTTCCAAACCACAATATGTGGCTAAAGCTTAGCGATTAGCATGTGAAATGTTTGTGAAGTGTTTTATTAATTGGGCTTTATTAAAGTTACTGCACTTAGTTTTTAACAAGCCCAATTAATTCAAACGTTAGCAGATACTTAGTGAACAACTATTCTCGGATCATAAGGGTTGCTAGCACAGCCTTCGACATTAACTTCGTAATAAAAGTCACCGTCATTTTTAATTTTACAACGAATTTCACCAGCACTTTCTGATTTATAATTACAGCGTTTGAATGGCGTTCCGTTAGGGAAGTTAATATCAAACTTGTCTTCTGTACTTGCGGTCCAAACGATGTACTTTTCCTTTTTGCTACAAATACATTCCGGGTCATTTTTACAGGGATTTGGTGACTCAAGCTTACAATCTTGCTTATGGTTTGCAGGCTCTACAGATATAGCGCAGTGAGTTACGGGGTCAATTTTAATCACTAAAGCTTTATCTCGTCCTGAGTTATGCTCTCCCATTGAAAAGTTTGAAAATAGGGAAATAAAAACGACAAAGCTAATTTTTAAAAACGAATAATAGTTAACACGTTGAATGGTCATAAAGCACCTTTTGGTTTTAGGTTTAACGACTTGATAACTGCATTAACCACTCTTTATAGTCGTTAAATTGTGGATCTGCCAATAAAAGCTCGTAAGGATATCCCAAGGTAATCGACTTTTTCACTAGTGTTTCCATGGTAGTTCGATCGCGACAGTTGATAGAAACTATTGCTAGGTCATAAAAAACATAAGGGTCTTGGGCATTTTCATTTAACACGTTTTGTTGATTTTTTATTGCCGTTTCGCAATCACTTAACTCTGAATAGTAGCGAGATATTTGTGCTTGCAAACTCAGGTCTTTACTATTTATTTGCGCATTGTTTTCTGCCAAGGCCAATGCCTTACGGTATGCACTACTCGCTTGTGCTTGATTATTTTTTGTATATTTAAGTGCATCGCCCAAATTGCCCCAAACTGTGGTTTCTAAGGGAGACAGTTCTACACTTTGGCGATACATTTCTGCGGCATTATCATAATTTTTCATAAAAAATAGTACCGTGCCTAAGTTGGCATAAGTGTCTGATGTTGGCTCTATAGCTAAAGATTTCGACCATGCAATGTTCGCTTTTTCAAAATCTAAGGTCATGTAATACATACCGCCCAAAGCGTTATATGCCGGCGCAATATTTTTATTTAATAAAATCACCTTATTAAACTGGGTTATCGCATCTTGATAACGGCCAGAGTAAAACAAAAATAGGCCATATTCGTAATAGTTATGCCAATTACCTAATTCAACACTTATCGCTTGTAGGTAGAGTTCTTCTGCCTGTGTAACCTTTTCTAATTTTGTATATAAACTCGCTAACGAGGTTAGCATTTCGGTTGAGTTAGGTTTAAGCGCTTTGGCGTCATTAAGGAATTGCTCGGCTTTTTCATACTGGCCATTTATACGATATAAAGTACCTAAGGCTAAATTTGATTCAAAAGATACTTGTTCATTAAGCGCAATAAGCTGGCACGCATTCAAGCCTTTTTGGTATTCACTGGTATCTTCACTAAGTAAGTATTTTGCTAAGTAGGTTTGGCATAACGCTGATGACGCGAGAATGAATTCAGGGTCTAAACTAATGGCTTGTATAAATAGTTTTTCAGCTTCATTTAAGGCATCAATATTTTTCTTTTCTCGATACTTTTCTTTACCTTGTAGGTAGGCATCATAAGCAGAAAAGTTTTTCGTCGGCATGTAATCTACATCGTCAATAGAGTCGTCGCTTGGTACTAATAAATGCAGTGCATTCACCACTTTTCGAGACAGTTCGTTGTAAAGCGTTAAAAGTTCATTACTAGAGCCACTTGATTCATCTGCCCATACTTGAAAGCCAGTGGTGATATCTGTCATTGCGGTATTAATAACCACCTGTTGTAACTGCAGTTTTACTTTACCTTCAACAATATAACGAACACCTAAACGGCTTTTTATTTTATCAATACTGGCATCGTTTTCTAACGCGGAAATGGCTCTTAATGACGAAACTTTAAATTCAGGCTTTAAGCTTAAAAAGGTAATTAATTCTTCCTGTAAACCTGAAACAATGTAATGCGGAGTATCGTTATTAAGTGGAGCAGTAAAGGGTAAAATGGCAACCGCATTGTCGGTAATATCAACCGATGAAATAGTACTACTTTGCTCTACTGTTAAGCCCATTTGGGCACTTTCTTTGTCGATATTAGTGATTAAGTGTGTAGACAGGTAAAAAATAACCAGCAGTATTATTGTGACAAATATTCCGTCAACGGCTAATTGTTGATAGAAATATTTACTTTGAATTGAGTTTTCAACAGCGAAGTTTTTTCGCAATTTAATTTCTTTAACCCATTGAAAACCTATAACAATAGGAAAACCAACCACCAAGCATAATGCGGTTACTTTACCACCCCAAGGCGGTATATCGAATATAGGTAAGATTGTTGAAAATACCTGTAGCAGCAACCATGAAACCACTAAATAGGCGGCACTCGCATTGAACAATCGACTACTTTTAAGAACCGAAAGAGAGAATTTTAATTTGCTGCCCGGCTGCATGTGTTCTTCTTGATGCCCTGAAAACGCCCAAATACTGGCGGTAGCTTTTGATAGCGTTGGGGTTAACATACGATAACCTTTACGAGGAATAGTTTGAATAAAGGTTGGGCATTCTTTGTGGTCATTCAGCGCATGACGTATTTCACTGATAACATGAGTAACATTCGCTTTAGAGGCTTTTGTATCGCCCCACGCAAATTGTAGAATGTGTTCGCGGGAAACTACTTTTCCTTTTGTTGATGATAAAAAAAGTAGCACCTCCATTGCTTTAGGCGCTAAATGATATCGTTGTCCATCTCGATTAATTATGCCTAAATCAGGTTCAACAAAAACATTTCCAAGATGAAAGCCTTGATGCAAATCGACATCTACACAAAGATTTTCTTCCTCAGATAAACCTGATTCAGGTGCTTCAAAGTCTGACACCGAATGTTAGCCCTTTACAGTGAAAAAAATAAAAAATGACAGCTCCGTTTTAGTGCTCCATTTGTTTTTAATTATTTCATCCATAAAGTAATCAGTATTGTATACAAGCCTAAAAATAGCCAATATCTAGCGCCTTGTAGTCACTAATTTTCAAGCTCACCTTTTGATATTTTTTATTATCAAGTTAATTGATTTGTTTAAAGTAACTGAGCTATTTCTATATTTTCATGCTTATTCCTAGTAAAATTCCGGCATTAATAGTCCGACATTAACAACTTATTCTATGCATACTCTTTCTCAGTTAAAATCTGGTGATTTAATTGGCACCCAACGTTTGTCATTATCTGAAAACTTAACGTCATTTCCGTTAGAAATTCTAACATTGGCCGACAGTTTAGAAATTCTCGATTTATCTAATAACCAGTTAACTTCATTGCCAAAAGAGTTAGCAAAATTAACAAAACTTAAAATACTTTTTGCTTCAAATAACCTTTTTGAAACATTACCGGAAGTATTGGGTGAATGTGAAAATTTAGAAATGATTGGCTTTAAATCGAATAAAATTAACCAAGTACCTGAAAGCGCATTGCCTGCAAAATTACGTTGGTTGATTTTAACCGACAACCAGATAGAAATTTTGCCTGACACCTTGGGTGAACGTCCTCGATTACAAAAATTAGCACTTGCCGGAAATAATTTAACTGAACTGCCGTTAACGATGTCGAAGTTAATTAACCTAGAATTGGTGCGAATTTCAGCTAATAAACTAAGTAAATGCCCCGTACAATTACTGAGTTTACCTAAGCTGGCATGGTTTGCTTTTTCTGGTAACCCTTTTAGCCAGTCAACCGTAAATATTGATTCTGTTCCTTCATTACCAGCCTCAAGCTACACTTTGCATAATGTGCTTGGACAAGGTGCTTCTGGTGTTATTTCGCGAGCCACTTGGACTAATGAGCAAACGGATTTTCCTGAAGAAATTGCCGTGAAAGTTTTTAAAGGTGCAGTGACCAGTGACGGTTATCCTGAAGATGAACTACAAGCTTGTTTAAAAACGGGTAATCATAAAAATCTTGTTCGTTCGTTGGCACAAGTAAATGAAAATGGTTATTTGGCTTTAATCATGAATTTAATACCTGAAAACTTTATCAATTTAGGGCAACCACCATCTTTTAAGACTTGTACAAGAGATACCTTCCCAGCAGAATTTACTTTACGTATTGAGCAAATAGCGAAGATTGTGACGCAAATGGAAGATGTTTTTCAGCACTTACATTCAAACCAAGTATGTCATGGTGACTTATACGCTCATAACACTTTGTTTGATGAAAACGCTGGCATTATTGTTGGCGACTTTGGCGCAGCAACTATGTATCACATGCTAAGTAATGAGCAACAGCAGCAGGTTAGGGACATTGAATATAGAGCCTTCAAGCATTTTATTGATGACCTATTAACGGTATGTTGTGAACAAGATAAAAACAGTACTCAGTTTAAAGTGCTAGCGGAAAAAGTTGCAGGTACAAAGTAAAACGCTCTATTTTACAACTCGGTGCTGAACACCGCGCGTTAGCAACGGTTATCGAGACTAAGAGTGAATGGCAAAATTGTTATTCACTCTGATAAAAATTTACGCAACACAACTAAATTGCCATTTTATAACCGTCAAATTCATGATTATTTAATGAGATAATTGCTGTGCTTGTTATAATACGCTTATAGCCCATCATGATAATAACTATGAATTACACTTCTGTTGACGAATTAAAAAACGCTTGGATCTTCAAACATAAAAGCTTACCTATTAGCGATAGTGATAAAGCCAAAATAAAGCCTATGGTGGCAAGCCGAGCAAAAATGCTTTGGGATGGCAATATAAGCAAACAGGTTGATCATCCAGACTTCTTTAAAAAAGGCGATTGGCCTGAAAATAGCAGTTCATGGACTGACAATGGAAAGTGGGAAACTATTTGGGATAGCGAAACTGAAGCTTTACCTGAGCTAATTCTAGAGCACCTAAAATGGGACAATAACACGGTAATTTATTACTGCACTGCGCGTGATAATGTTATTGAAACCACTTGGGCTGTATTTAAGCGCTGCTGGAAAAACTTTTTATTTATGGATGACGGCGCTATTTTAATTGCTAAAAAGCGTAAAGAAGCGACACAATTTCTTTCGACTGGTTATTTTAAAGTTGGCCACAAAGCACAGTAAATAGAATTTTATAGCAATAAATTGGCATGTTTTTCTTTCTCAATTTATTGCTATAACTTAGCTTGCTTTACCACTATAAAAGTTCACCATTAAAAAGCTTACCAATATAAAAATTCACGATTAAAAAACTACTGATAACTTCGCACCAGTATATGCCTGACTATCTGCTTTCCAATATTCGCCATCGACTTGTCTTAGCCGAGCAAACGCTTCAATTTGTAAATGATCAAACTTAAAACCGGCACCAACACCGACATAACCATCAATATCATTTGAGTCATCGTAGCGTTTTCTGTTAGCGCTAATAAAGTCATTGTCTTCATCTCCATAATAAACGTGATAGTGGTCATCCTCATCTCTATCTTGAAAGGCTAATTCACCTAAATCAAAGCCAACTTCTGCATAAGCAAAAACATCAGAAAAGTAACCTAGCTTTAGCCCTGCTTCCCAAGCGATATAATCATGTTGGATATTATCTCGGTCAGTCACTTCGGCTTTGCCAATTGATGTCAGCACTGACACACCAAAGTTTGAATCGTGATTAGTTAGCCACATTTCAGCACCAACACCGGAAATATAGTCACTGTCGTTAACTTCATTTTTAACGAAAAATCCAAATCGAGGGCTTTGGTAGGCATTAGCGCTAAATGCAGCTAAAAATAGCATTATCAGCAGTGGCGTGAGTATGAATCTGATCACAGGCACTATCATTGTGCTGTTGGTATTTTTTAGTATTAACATCGGCATCCTTGAACATGTTTAGCTTTTATCTCAATGAGGTAAGAATAAGCGAAAACGAGTGTTCAATTCAGTAACGAAACTGTTAGTTAACAAGGGCGTAATGTTAGAAAGTGTAAGAAGCGTATTTGATATGTTTAGAGCTGAGGTAAATAAAAAGGTAGCAAACGCTACCTTTTATCATGTTTTTTGTTGGCGTAAATTAGCCTTCTTCACTCGACAATAGCACCGCAAACCAGCGCCCTTCTGAAGAGTTTTCTAAGGCAATTTTAATGATCATAGTCAGCGGTACCGATAGCAACATTCCGACAGTGCCTAGCAGCCATCCCCAAAAGATTAATGAAATAAATACCACTAACGTTGAAAGCCCTAAACCGCGCCCTAAATAGCGTGGTTCAACAACATTACCCATTACGGTATTGATAGTTAAATAACCTAAACCAATAAAGCCTGCAGCTGCGGGCCCAAGTTGTAATACCGCTAACGACATTGCTGGCACAGCCGCAATAATTGAACCGATATTAGGAATGTAGTTAAGTAAAAAGGCTAACACGCCCCACAATAAGAAAAAGTCTAAACCAAAGGCCCACAACATTAATGAAACACAAACACCAGTGGCAATACTAACCAAGGTTTTAATCGCTAAATAGTTATTTACTGATTCTAAAAATTGATCAATTTGTTTCATACGAGCAGTAGGATCATCAAGTGCCAAATGCAATTTATGCGGTACTGATGAGGCTTCAAATAGCATGAAAATTACCGTGATAATAATCAAGAATAAGTTCGCCATAACGCCACCTAAACCACTAAGCATATCAGTAGCTAGTCCCATCGCGGCAGCAGGGTCGAAATATTCAATCAATAATTCTGATGAAATTTTAATGTTATAAGTATCAAGTTGTTGAGTTAACCAAACAAACTGTTCTTGTAATTGTGCACGATATACTGGTAATTGCTGAGACAGTTCATTTAATGAATTACCGATCAAGCCTGCCAGTGATAATGCAATAGAAACAAAAATACCAATAATGAAGATGACAGCAATTGGTTTAGGTATTTTGTATCGTGCCGCTTTAACCACCAACGGATTACAGATAATGGCGATAAATGCCGACAATAAAAATGGTACTAATAATGTTGCTGCGGTTTTTACACCAGCTAAGACAACAAATAATGCCGCGGTGACTAATAAAAACTTCACCGCACCGTCAGACTTCCCTTGTAAACCCATTTTCTAAACCCTGAGTATTATTAAATTAAATATAAGTGATTAAAACTATAAGCGATTTCATAGCTGAGTAGCTAGTATTAAACGCTTATAGTCTTGATTGAAATGAAATTACATGGTTCTGCGGATCAAGGTTACACTTGATAAGTTAAGTAATCGCCAACAACTTAGCATACCAATTAAACCAACAAATAATGCGCCTGCGCCGATGCCGACTAACCAATATTGAAAGTGAAAACTGCCAGCCATTTCGAATACTTGGCTTTGTAGAATGTAAACCGCAATCTCCATACCGATACTAGCCATTAAGCCTGCAATGGCACCTAGTGCAACAAATTCATATAACACGCTGTTACGTAGCAATTTCCCACGAGCGCCCAAGGTTCTTAAAATAGCAAGTTCACGTTCTCGTTCTTCCATACTGGCTTGCACTTGAGCAATCAGCACTAAGCTGCCTGCAAGCACCACCAAAATAAGAATAAGCTGAATAGCCACTGACACTTGCTCAATAATATTATTAAGCTGCGCCATAATGGCAGCAAAGTCCATTAAGGTAATCGTTGGGAAGTTTGCCATAAAGCGGTAAATCATATCCCTGTCTTGGTCAGAAACCGACCATGCTGAAATGGCGGTTGTTGGATACTGTTCAAGTACACTACGGTTAAACACCATAATGAAGTTAAGCTGTCGGCTTTGCCAGTTCACTTTTCGAATGCTGGTCACCGGCACGGTAAATTCATCAGAGCCAAGTGTGAATGTTAAGCTATCGCCAAGTGCTATTTCTAAACGCTCTGCCATTGAACTTTCGATTGAAACTTGTGGTTTGGAATCATCAAGCTGCCACCACTGGCCTTCTATCACTTCATTGCCAGGTGAAAGTTCATCACGCCAAGTTAACCCTAGCTCTCGCCCTGCACCACGCCTTCCTGCTGATTGCTCAGCTTTTTCTTCGGTGTTTTTTTCAGTGCTTTTTTCAGTGCTTTTTTCGGTACGGGCAGATTCTGCGTTCTGTTCTTGCTCTTGCTCTTGCTCCGAATTATCTTCTTCTCGAATAGTTTTTTCGCCGTTAATTGCCGCTAAACGTCCACGGTATACCTTGTAAAATCCTTGGTTAGCAACATTGTTTTCATCAACAAATTGTTGCAACGGCTGAATTTCATGTTCGCTAATATTGATTAAATAATGGTTTGGCGTGTCTTCAGGAAACTGTTGTTCCCATTCCGATAAAATCGAACTTTTCATCACCGTAATTAACAACAATAACTTAATCGCGATAGTGAAGCTCACTAGCTGCACACTGTTTTCACTGGCGCGACGTTTTAAATTTGCTAATGCCAAATGCCATGACTTACCCGCTTTAGTGCCAACGCTACGACCTGCACTCATTAAGCCACGACCGAATAGCAACAGAATAAAAGAAACCACTATGCCACCAAATAACAAAGCAGCACTCATTACCGCATCTTGGCTGAATAGGAATAGTAAAATGAACAGTGCTAATAATGGTGGCACTTGATGCCAACCAAAACGCGCGACTTTTTGCTGGCTAAAGCCACGAATAACGCTTAGTGGTGAACTATTAACTAAAACACTAATGGGGTGAATGGCAAAAGCGACTGCACACAATAAGCCAGTAAAAATTGCCGTTAAAAATGGCGTAAAGGTTAACGGTGCATCTGCTAGTGATAAGTAACTTGCAATGGCATTAACACCTAATAACATCAAGCCATAACCAACCACTAAGCCGGTAGCAATACTTAAACAGCTTAATAACGTCCAATGTAAGCAATATAACTTTTTCACATGAGAAATTGATGCCCCCATCGCTTTGAAAATAGATACCGTTGATTGATGACGTTGGCCATAACGACGACTTGCCACCGCTACCGCAACCGCAGCTAAAACAATGCCCAACATGCTCGCTAAAGAAAGAAACTTTTCTGCTGTGTCTAAAATTCTTGATAAGCGATTTTGCGCCGCTTTTGCATCGTACCAGCGTTGAGCTTCGTTAATTTGTGGCTTAACCCAGTCTTCAAACGCTTCAACATCATCAGTTTCACCAGCAAAGAGATACTTGTACGTCATGCGACTACCAGGCTGTATCAACTCTGTTTTAGGCATATCTGCAATATTTAAGATCACTGTTGGACCAGCAATAAACGCGCGATAAGAACGGTCAGGAATATCAGTAACAATGCCCGCGATAGTTAACGGTGCAACACCAATTTCTATAATGTCGCCGATATTGACATCTAATCGACTTAACACGCTAGGTTCGACCCAAACCGTGCCTACTTTAGGCGCATTCACTACAACGCTATTTTCTTGCGTTAACGCAGTTTTAATGCGTAGTTCACCACGTAAAGGATAAGTTTCTGAAACCGCATCAATTTCGCTGAGCAACATATTGTCACCAGCAAATGCCATCGATTCTGTTTCAATTTTACGGGCGTGGTTTAACGACATTGCCTGACTTTTATCAATAAAGCTTTTATCAACTTCAGTGGATAATCGTAAAACTCTATCAGCACCTATGGTATTGGTACTATTGGCAACAATCGCGTGTTTAATTTGCCCTGAAAAGCCCGTTAATGAAAATACCGTTGCAACCGCTAAAACGATGGCAAGAAATATAATGGTTAACTCACCACGACGAAGCTCATGATGTAATAAACGTAATGACTGAGCTAACCACATTGATGATTTTTTTTGATTAACAGCAATCATGGTTAACCTACTTGCGACGTAGAGGTTTCAGGCGTCACATCGTTAGCAGAGGTACTTTCTACATCAACATTTTCGGTTACAACCGCACTAGCCTTTTCATTCAATATGCCGCTATCCATTTCAACTTGACGCTGACAACGCGCAGCTAACTTAGGATCATGCGTCACCAACACTAAAGTAGTGCCTTCTTTGGCATTCAAATCAAATATTAAATCAGTAATATGCTGTCCGGTCTTACTATCAAGGTTACCGGTTGGTTCATCAGCAAATAAAATATCCGGTTTAGAAATAAAAGCGCGAGCAATGGCAACACGTTGCTGCTCACCTCCAGAAAGTTGTGATGGGTAATGATCAAGTCTATCCGCTAAGCCAACTTGCTCAAGTAGTGCTTCACCTCTTGCTTGTGCATCGGGTAAGTTTGCTAATTCCGCGGGTAACATTACGTTTTCAAGCGCGGTTAAACTATTAATCAATAGAAATTGCTGGAAAATAAAACCAACATGTTGCGCTCGAACTTGGCTGCGTTGCTCTTCATTAAACTGGTGTAATGGTTGGTTTTTAAGATACACTTCGCCAGAGCTTGGCAGATCTAATCCTGCTAAAATTGATAATAACGTTGTTTTACCAGAACCAGAAGATCCAACAATTGCAATTGACTCGCCTGCAGCAACCGTTAAATTAAGTGGTTGAAGTAAGGTTAAAGTTTTATCTTCAACTTGAACTGATTTAGTTAAGCTACTAACGCTTAAAATACTCTCGGAATTTACATGCATGAAAAATTATCCACTTTTTATATTATTTATTAGCTTATTACTTATCTCGACAACTAACGCAGCTGTGCAGGATAAACAGACCAATACGGCTGATAACGACATAGGTATCAACCCAACGACCAATATTTTATTATTAGGTGATAGTATCAGCGCAAGTTATGGGATGAAACCCACTCAAGGTTGGGTTCATTTATTAAACCGAACACTTGCACAACAGAAACAACCTTACACAATTATAAATGCCAGTGTTAGTGGTGAAACGACGAGTGGTGGTTTATCTCGGTTAGCAGGCATTTTAGCCAATGAAAAGGTTGACCATTTGCTAATTGAATTAGGCGGAAATGACGGTTTACGCGGTTATTCACCTAAGTTAATTAAAAATAATTTGTTACAAATGATCAAGCTAGCACAAGATAAAAACATAAAAGTTTCAATGATTAAGATAAAAATTACGCCAAACTACGGCCCTCGTTACAATAAAATGTTTGAACAAGTTTTCGAAGACGTTGCCAAAGCAAGCAACATCACCTTATTACCATTTTTTATGGAAGCTGTAGCAACCAATAAAGCCTTAATGCAAGCCGACGGTATTCACCCAAATGCAAAAGCACAGCCAATAATTGCTGACTATGTTGAGCAACAACTTAACGAACTAATGGAGCCTTAATTTCAAATGGAATTTATCTGGATTGGTTTTGCCTTTGCTTGTGGTTTATTAACTAAACTGATTTCGCTGCCACCATCAATTGGCTACTTAGCCGCAGGCTTTATCCTTCATTTTTTAGGTTATCAAGCTGATAGCATGGTCACCGAACTTGCTGATATTGGCATCACCTTGATGCTATTTACCATTGGCCTGAAGTTAAATATAAAAGATTTAATAAAACAGGAAGTTTGGCTAGGTAGTTTAAGCCATACCGTGCTTTGGTTATTAGTCGGTTTAGTGGTATTAAAAGCTATCGCGCTGGTTACCATTCCTTTTGTTAGCGGATTAAGTTTAGCTACATCGGCACTTATTGTATTCGCATTAAGTTTTAGTAGTACGGTTTGTGTGGTTAAACTGATGGAAGATCATGGTGAAATGCGCACACGCCATGGCAAGCTAGCCATCGGTATTTTAGTGATGCAAGATATTGTTGCGGTGATATTTTTAGTTGTTGCTACCGGCAAAGTGCCAAGTGCTTGGGCGGCACTATTGCTGCTTTTCATTCCATTAAAACCTTATATCAACAAAGCAATTGATAAAGTTGGCCATGGTGAGCTTCTTCCTCTGATGGGATTTTTCCTAGCTTTTGGTGCCTATGAACTATTTGAATTGGTAAAAATAAAAGGTGATTTAGGTGCATTGCTCGTTGGTATGTATTTAGCTTCGCATAGTAAAGCCAGTGAAATAACAAAATCGTTACTCAGTTTCAAAGATTTATTTTTGATAGGTTTTTTCCTTTCAATCGGTTTTACCGCCCTGCCAACACTTGAGATGTTAGCCATAGCCTCGGTATTAACCTTATTGCTACCGATTAAATTTCTGCTGTTTTTCTTTATTTTAGTAAAACTCAATTTACGCGGCAGAACAGCATTTTTATCTGCTTTGGCATTAAGTAACTTCAGCGAGTTTGGATTGATCATTGCTGCACTTAGTAGCAAGTCAGGTTGGTTATCGCCTGAGTGGTTAGTAATACTATCATTAGCGGTTTCATTATCTTTTATTATGACCAATGTCTTGTATAACTTTGCCCATAGTTACTTTGCCAATAACAAAGAAAAATTTAAACGTTTTGAAAGTAAAAAGCGTTTAAGTGAAGATAACTTTGTGCAACCTTGTGAGGCTCCTATCGCCATTATTGGCATGGGCCGCGTCGGTATGGGGGCTTATAAAGCCCTGAATGCGCAAAGTGAAAATCAAGCCTGGGGCTTAGATACCGATAAAAACAAAGTAAAATGGCTAAATGAAAATAAAGTTCAAGCTTACTTAGGTGACGCTGAAGATGCTGATTTTTGGGAAACTATCGATCATAGTAAAATTGAATTGATTCTTTTAGCACTGCCCTCTGTGCAAGATATCATGAATATCACTTCGCAAATAAAGCGTACGCATTATCAAGGTAAAATAGCCGCAATTGCCCGTTACGACGATGAGCGCATCGCGTTAGAAAGCTTTGGTGTCGATAAAGTGTTTAACTTCTACAATGAAGCCGGTGTCGGTTTTGCTGAAGAAAGTATCAGTTTAATTAATACCAGCCGCGTTTAACCCTTCACTTATATACCCAAGCTACTCGAAGCATCTTCAAGTAGCTTGGGTATACTATGTCGGTTTATTAAAGTGATAGTGAACCGACAAGAACCTCATGCAAGTATTTCAAGTACATTACTCAAATAGTACGACATAGCTACCCTATTGTTTTTCAAAACAACCTTCCCTTCTATTGGCGTAAGCCCTTTAGACACAGCTTTATTGCATTCCAAGTATCTAATGGTGACAGTGATTTATCGTCAATGGAATTGCTTTATCAGTACCGGTTTTGGCTTAAAGCAGCATCGAAGTAGAGGATTTTCATGAAAGCGGTCAATTATGAAGTGCAAGCGACTCAAAAAGCGGTCTTACTAACGATAACAGCTGAAAGATCAATGGATCCTAGCTAAGTGTTAAATGGATAGGTTTGATGGGATAAGTGCTCAACAGTGATTAAACTTATTTCACTAAATTTTAGACATAAAAAAACCGACATAAGTCGGTTTCTTCATTTCACTTTTATGCACTGACTATTTACTAAAAGTAAAATAAAAAGTGGCATCCCTAAGGGGATTCGAACCCCTGTTACCGCCGTGAAAGGGCGGTGT